>Ga0247723_1000215_pt1 | contig 37391 bp, 39 predicted proteins | sample MSEWelMarce5H_FC_FD_189079 | JGI IMG/M metagenome (GOLD analysis project Ga0247723, IMG submission 189079) | Subsurface sediment microbial communities from gas well in West Virginia, United States - MSEEL Well Study Marcellus 5H_FC | ecosystem: Environmental > Terrestrial > Deep subsurface >... | reverse complement strand
ATCTGATAGACCATAAGTTGCGAAATCGACAGTTGCGAATTCATTTTTGAGATTTACTAAAATCTCGTCGTACATTTTATTGCGAGACATACTTTTACCTTAAACTTGGTTTATATTATTATGGCTTTTATAAAGGCAAAATCGCCCGAAAAGTAGAATGTTTTAATATATTTATGCTAAACGCAAGGAGCAATGCTATGAAAATTTTATTTATAGCTCTGTTGCTTTTTGGTATGGTGTTAATGCCTTCTCAAGCAGATGCACCCATGGCCACTAATCTTGTGTTTTTGAACTTTCCAGAAAAAGTATTGAAGTCTGGAAATTTGGGTAAACAAACAATAAAAGAATCTTCAAAAACAAGAATATTTTTCCATTACCTTAATGCAACGGGGCGTGAACAGGTATTTAATTTCAAGTTTAAAGGCAAACTTGAAAAATATAAATATGCAGTTGATACAAATTTTGAGCCAGGGTTGGCAGGGTCTAACGCGGCTAAAAAATTTCTATTATTGAATTATCAAACAGTATATAACCCAGGTTTTGAAATTAAAATAAAAGACAAAGACACAGTCTCTGGAATTGTTGAAGCAATTTTATACAAAGGTGATTCTTGGTCATGCAGAATGGGCGATGATTCTAAGATTTCTGATTTAAAAATAATTAATGTTGGGGATTATGAAATTGAAAAGTTTATTGACCTTAAAGAGAGTAAGCCTTTCACATTTAGATTGGGAGAGGATAAAAAAGAGATTATTCCAGGCCATTATGGATATGACTATAACTTCTATGTTAATAACACCGACGCAAAGAAGAAAAGATTAATTTGCTCCATTGATTCCAGAGCTGGTTTTCTTACTGGAGTTTTTAAAATAAATGATACTGTTGTGTCTACCAATGAATTACCAGCTAGACAAGAGACAATTTATTTTAATAAAATTATCGATCCTAATGTTCCTTTAAAAATCACTTATATTCCGACTGGCGGATATTCATATCCAGTTCAATTAAAATTTAAACTAATTGCCATTTAAACTTCTAATATGTATAATTAATTATCATATACATGGAGTTTATAATGGAATCATCAGACATCAATAAGGTTAGAGGAAAATTGCTTTTTTGGAAAACAATCGAAGATAGTGGTTTACCAGAAAAGATGATGAGTAGAGCTAAAGAACTAGGCAAGGGTTTTGAAGACTTAGTGGGAGTCTCAGCTTACGAAGGATTGTACCCCGCAAAAAGATTTGCAGAAGCAATTTTGGAAGTTTCTACTTGGGATTATGATCTTGCTGGCTTTGATTTAGGTCCAGATCAAGTAACCAAATATTATAATGAGAAGCTTGGTGACAAACATCCTGTAGCTATTAAATCATCAAGTTATATCCCTAGTGGTGAAAAATTAGATGGTTCTTGGGGTAGAGAAGTTACAAATGAAGCTGATGATTTTGAAAAACAAATTCGTTCAGCTGCTTTAGCAGAGGGTCAAGAAGAAAGCATTGACCTTTTGGAAGATGTAATGAAAAGCGAATTATCTACAGAAGGCCAAAGAAAGACTGGAATCATATCCAGTATATTTGACACAACTAAAGATACAGCACAAGATATTACAGACGAAGAAAATGTAATGGGTAAAATTTGGTTTAGTGATTCTGGTGAAATCGAAAGAGTAGAATGCCCTTATTGTGCTAAGAGTGATGTATATCCTGTAAGGCATGATACGTTTGGGTGTTTCATTTGTGATGAAACATTCAAAGTTCCCATGGAAATGGGAGACACCTTATAAATTAAAAGCCTCCCAAAATGGGAGGCTTTTTTATTCTTCGTCTTCGCCTTGTTCGTATTTTTCTTTTTCAAACTCTTCGAAGTTAGACACAAGCAATTGAGCCAAAGGTTCATTGGTTGTATATTTTGCAATATCATTTATTTTTGTTTGCAATTTATTAACCTTGGCACTTAAGTCGCCAATGCTTGATAGGAGTTCTTTATTGTATTGACTTTGAGTCAAAAACAATTCAGAGAGAATTTCAACAACATCTTTAAGTTCTGCATTGCCATTCTCAGACTTTTCTTGTAATTCAATTAATCTTTGTTTTTTCATTTTATGTATTAATCAGAAGAGGAATATTTTCGTTTTGTTCAACATTAGCTTTTAAATTGGAACCATCTTGCACAACAGTTCTAGCAATATCATTAGAATTGAAGAATATATCAGATGCGCCAGCAATATTTCCAGATGGTTTTATTACCGGCCCATTGCCGTCACCATAACTAGCCCCGTACCCACCTTGGCTTGTTTGAAGATTCATTAACTCAGTTGTCATGCTTTGGTTTTGCAATGCTAATGTTCTATAAGCATTAGCATATTGACTTAAAGAATTCTGAAGCTGAGCAATTAATGCATCTTTATTTACATTATCGTTTGTTTGAGCAATTCTAACAGATGCTGCAACAATAAAATCTTCAAACTCTGGTGCTTGTAAAGTTTTGGCAACCCTAAGCCCGCTTATTAATTGTTTGTAAATATTCATAATCTTCTCATATTAGGTTTGGGAAATTGAGATTGCTTTTCGTCGTTAGGAAGAGTACTTAATAAATTTATTAATTTATCAATTCTTTCCCTGGCATCATCGTTTTCTACCGGAACTAATGCTCTGATAGCCAAGATATCCTCTATAATCATTTCTCTATCGATACGAATCATGCTCATAATATAATTTTTCTACAATAATTATCAAGTAGCCTATAATATAATTATGTTTAAACGCCCAGAATTATCAAGAATAGTAGAATCAAAAACACAAATTATTGTGCATTGCTTTCAGGATAATATGATTAATCCTGGCAAATACATTGTTGATAAAGCAAAATATAATGCTGATATAGCTGCTACCTGTGGATTATATTTCAATGATGAAAAAATAGGCAAATATATTTCCCAAGTAAACCAAGAAGATCAGAAGAGTATATATTTATATTTTCACAAAATTAAAGATGTAAATATGGATTTTACTTATGCAACGCTAGATATAGATTGTAATGCTTTACAATGTCCCTCTTGCAAAGCATTTTATAGGGTTGGAGATTCCCCGTGCGAATGTATCAAACTTGCTTCATTTTTCTATTTATCTGAGGCTAAAGTCTCGAACGTAAATTTATTTGATTTTAGATACCATAATATAGATACCTGTGATTACCGAGATAGGCTTTATGCCAAATTCTTCGGTGGGTCATTGCGTAATCTGAAGATTATGGATCCTTTATAATGAGTTCACGATATATTGAAGAAGTACAATTAATTAATTTTCAAGACCATGCAGATACCACCATAAATTTTACCAATGGTATTAATTTGATAGTTGGCTCTAGCGATGCTGGAAAGTCGGCGGTATTGCGCGCTTTAAATTATGTATTTCACAACAGCATGAAGGGCGATAGTTTTATTCGTGTTGGAACTTCAGAGTGTAGTGTCAGAGTTAAATTCTCTGATAACATTGAAGTCACAAGAATAAAGGGTGGAGATGTTAATTCTTATATCTTAAAGGATATAGATGGAAATAATCACACCTATTCTAAAGTTGGCCAGACAGTTCCTGAGCCTGTAAGAAAGGCTTTAGGAGATCCTCCATTAGATGACAAGAAAAAACCTATATCTTATGCAGATCAAATGTCAAGCCTTTTCTTAGTAGATTTAAGTCCAACTGACTTACCCAGAACTCTATCAGAACTTACAGGCATTCAAAATTTACAAACTGCTGCAGAATTACTTCAAAAGAATTCAAGATCATTCGATAGATCTATCAAAGACAAAAATGAAAAAATTGATAAACTCAAAATTAATTTAGAAAACTACAGCTATGTTGATAATGACCTAGAAAAGATTCAAGACATTGAATCGAAGCTTAAAGTGATAGAACAAGATAACGAAAAGGTCAAATTGGCTAGGGGATTTATTGAAGTAAATAATGAAATAGCAAAAGAAGCAAAAAAGATAAAAGAATCCTTGGCAAAAGATAAAATTATTTTAGATATCAAAGAAAATTTTAATTCTTTAAATGAAAGTTTTCAATTATTTGCAAAAGCTAAATCTTATTTTCAAATTCATGCAACTTACATCAAGGAATACAAAAAGAAAAAAGCTGAAGCAGATACTTTGGAATTATTTTTAAGTGAAGAAAATAAAAATAATTTTACTTCAATGAGTGATAAATTACAAAAAGCAAATAAAGCTGAATCTTATTTAAATAAAAATAATAATTTATCAGAAAAAATTGATGGTTTAAAAGCAAATATTACTAAAGAAAAAAGCAAAGTAACAGAACTTAAAAAGGATTTGAAAGAATTAAAGGAACAGCTTCAGTCCAGCGGAAACTGGTGTGATGCTTGTGATAGGCCATTGATTGAAAATGAATAAGATCAAAGTATTATTTATAGGCGACACTCATGGTGATGATAATACTCCAGATAAAAGAAAAGATAGTTACCTGGAGGCTTGTCTTGAGGAAATGCAAGAGTGTGTCAATATTGCAGATGAGAGAAATTGTGATCTTGTTGTGCACTTGGGTGATGTATTTCACAGAATAGAACCAGGTCCACTGATTAGAAATGGATATTTAAAAATTTTATCTAAATCTAAAACACCTTGGTACACAGTAATTGGGAATCATGATGTCAAGCACAATCTTGCTTATTATCCTCAGTCTTCTATTAGAACGCTAGTAGAATCTGGAGCTTTAATTACTGGAGAATCCATTGAGGAATATGGTATATTCCTTGCTCATCATACGGCAGAATTGAATGACCAACTCCGGGATGGATATCTTTTAGATAAACCCTATGTAATTGTTGCAGCTCATGCCACCATTACACTTGGTCCATTCTTTGGCTCATATGTTTTATTTAATGAAGTTAAAACCCATGAGAAAACAAAACTTATTGTATGTGGGCATGTCCATGATGCTATGGAATCTGACAGGGAAGATGGAGTAAAATTTATCAATCCAGGCTCAGTTTGTAGAGAAAAATTAAATGAAGCCAATAAGGTTAAAGAACCTAAAATTTTATATGTTGAATATGATCTTAATGGTAATATTTATGAAACAGAATATATTAAATTAAATTGTTGCAAACCTTCTGCAGAAATTTTCAAAATAGAAGAAGCCCAACTTGCAAAAGACAATAAAAAAGACACTCAACAATATATCAAGCAAATTACTACAATGAATTTGCTTTCAGATGATATGGATATTTATGAATCATTACGTCAGTCTGCAAAGATTAAAAAGATTGATGACAAAGTGGTAGACTTGGCCATACAGACTTTAACAGCGGTAAACGATAAATAAAACATGAACGAAGAACTTACTATTACAGAACGCATTAAGAAGCTTGAAAAAGATATCTCAAATGCTGAAACTAGAGCACAAATGCATCAAGAAAGATTGGTAGAGCTCAAGAATCAGGTTCAAGAGAATGAAAAGAACTGCAAAGATGAATTAAGCATGTCTGTCAAACAACTACCAGACTTCATCAAAAGCACTGAAGTTGAGATTGCCAAGACCCTCAAAGAGCTTGAAAAAGAAAGAGATAAGATCAGCCAAGGCCAAGAGGAGTAACTCATGAGTACTGTTATGGAAATGGTTGATATCTTTAGCGAAGAGATCAAAGAACACAAAGAGGGCTTGATCAAGCTCAAAGGTGTCAAAGAGCAAATAGAAAAGCAGATTAAAGATGAAGAAGCTGATCTTGAAAAATACCAAGATGAGCAAAAGAGTAATCAATTAGCTGCTTTATTTATGTTCAGCGAGATATTTGATAGAAGGCAAGCACAACTTGATGCTATTGAAAATATTGCGACATCAGCTCTACGTCAAATCTATGGGGATGAATATTCACTTAAATTTGAAACCTTTGACGAGCAACGAAAAGATGGTGCAAATTCATTTAAGATTGAGATTAAAATCATTAGTCCTCACGAAGGGCAAGATATGGAAACAGGCTTGCTAGGTGAAAGAGGCGGTGGATTAATTGAAGTTGTTTCATTTGCTTTGAGAATTGCCGCATTGAAATGGATGGGTTATAATGGGCCTATACTCCTAGATGAGGCCTGGAAATCTATGTCCACAGACTATAAGATTGGTGAAGTGGCTAGTTTTCTTGAAGAAGTTACAAATTCCACTGACAGACAGGTTATTTTGGTTACTCATATGTACGATAAATTTGGACCAGTGTCAAAAAATGTAGTTCAAATTACAAAAAACAATGGGATAGCCTTGGCAAAAAGCTTTGTTTACAATAAAGAAGAAAGTAGTGAAGAATGGTAGAAAGTTTAAAATTTATGAAAGCTAAAAAAGATCGAGTACAGATAATAGTAGAATCAGTAATGAGTGAACCAATACCAGAACAAGGACAGCTTATAAATCCTTTTAAGAAGCAACGCAAATCAAGCAAGCAAGTAACTCTTGACGATATGCTTAATAAGCGTGGGCCACAAGAATTACCAGAAAATGTTGAAGAATGGTCTGGCAAGAATTTTGCTACTTACTTTGCAAGGTCTTACCAGAATGCAACTGGAGGTAATTATAAAATTACATTTACCTCAGACTTACCTATCATAAAGCAAATAGGAGACTTTATTGTAAGTAACAATTTGCCTAGGAATCAGTGGACCAAGACTTTTATTGACTGGGCAATGAAAAACCATGACAGAATTACACAAAAGCATGGCTATTTCACATTAAATAGCGTATTCAATTCTATCAATTATTTTCATCAAGAGATTATTCTGACTGGTCATTCTATTGACTCACCTGATGCTGAAGGCATTGCTTTTATTGAAACTATCAAAGAAGTTGAAAGCGCAGGCAATGTGACAGAGATTTTTGCTAAGTTTGGTATCCCAATTACTATTACTTATCTAATCAAAATAGCTGGCCTAGACGAAGATAAAATTTATTCAGTATTAGACAAGAGATTAAAGACTCTTTCTATTGGTATGAATGGAAACCAGTTGATCATGGAAAGAATCTTTAAATCATCAATTATGAGTTCTCCTTATCCTGAAGGCTTTGTTGCTTTAGATTGGCGTGAAAAGTATAATACATTCACTTCTAACTACTACCTTGAAGCATGGTGGCGAGATGAGGACTATAAGGGTGATCCTCAAGAAAAATATGATGTACTTTTAGGTGGAAAGTAAAATTTCCACCTAAACTTTTTTAAACTGGACATAATATGGAAAATAATAAAGTTAACGAACATCGAAAATCTATGCGCGAATTGGATTGGCAAATTCGATCCAATAGACCTTTAATAGCAATTTGCAGTCATGAAGAAAAAAGAATTATTGATGCAATCAAATTTATTGCCAAGAGAGGTGAAGAAGAGTGGGCAGTTTTTCAATGGGATTTAGCTACAGGTTTGACAACCACTCCAAACTTTGAACATCTTTTACCTAAAGCCAAATTTGTAACACACATACAAGTATTAGATTGGTTTAGGGAATTAAAAGAAAATATTAATTCATATCATATTTTAGTTTTGAAGGACTTTTTAAAAATTATTCAAGATGAGAATACACTTGATGACAAAAGAGCCGTCAGAATGCTTCGAAATATGGCCCAGGATTTCGTTTCGCAGCACAAGACAGTAATTATGTTAAATACTGCTCTGCATCTCCCAGAAGACCTTTCTAAGACCTGCGCTGTTATTGACTGGCCTTTGCCCGAATACGAACATATTGAAGATAAAATAAAAAAAGTATTGGAATATGCAAATAAAAATACAGATCTTAAAAAGAAAGGTTTCCAAACAGAGTACTCTGATGTAGAAGTGCAGGAAATCATTAGAGCTTGCCAAGGCTTGACTTTGCAAGAAATTGAATTACTTTGCACTTATATGATGATAAGTGATTCAATGAAATTAGATCCTGTAAAAATTGCAAGTGTCAAAAGAGACATAATCAGAAAAACTGGCTTGCTTGATTGGATAGAAGTGGAGCAAGACTTTAGTGCCATTGGTGGTTTAAAGGGTGTTAAGTCTTGGCTTAATCAGAGAAAAGATGCATTTACAACTGATGCCAAAGAATATGGTTTGCCAGATAACCCTAAAGGTATTTTATTTGTAGGCGTTCAAGGAGCTGGCAAATCATTAATGGCTCGATGTGTTGCATCATTTTGGCAATTGCCTCTTATCAGACTTGACATGGGAAAGATTTTTAGTGGTATAGTTGGTTCTTCAGAAGAAAACATAAGAACTGCTATAAAGATTGCTGAGTCTGTAAGTCCTTCATTGTTGTGGATGGATGAGTTAGACAAAGGGATGTCGGGTTCGGCTTCTTCTAATCAAACAGATGGTGGTACTGCTGCCAGAGTTTTGGGCTCGTTCCTCACATGGATGCAAGAGAAAAAATCTCCAGTATTAGTTATTGCAACTGCGAATGATGTGTCTCAGTTACCTCCAGAAATTCTACGCAAAGGTAGATTTGACGAGATTTTCTTTGTAGATCTACCAAGTGATGAAGAAAGACATGAAATTTTCAAAATTCATTTATCTAAAAGGAAAAGAGATCCAGAAAAGTTTGACATAGATTCTCTCGTTAAATATTCATCTACATTTACTGGAGCTGAAATTGAAGCTGCTATAATTTCAGCCATGTATGAAGCTTTTGATGACAACAAAAGAGAATTTACATCCGATGATATATTGAGTGCTATAGAAGATACAGTTCCTTTGGCTGTTACCATGAAGGAACAAATTGATGGCCTTAGAGCTTGGGCTAATAAGCGAGCTCGCCATGCTTCTAAAACTAAGAAGAAAAAAGTCATTGATGATGATATCATTGAGACTAAGAAATCTTTAATGGCGCATATCGATATTGTAGAGGATGAGGATTTGTGAATAATAAATATATCGAAAAACCATCAGATTCCCAAATGGATCTAATTGCTAGGCTCCAGAAAGAGAGTGAAATATCTTCTGGAGCTTGTTCTGTTTGTAAAGGTACAGGGGGATGGACAAATGATCTAGGTCAATATACTTTTTGCGAATGCGAAAAGGAGAAAATGTTTATCAATAAATGTGCCAAAGCTCACATCCCACATAAAAATCTCGGCAAATCGTTAGAAGAACATTGGAATCTTAGACAAGATGTTTGGGGTAATAATCTTTCCCAAAATGCTCTAGACAAAAAAGCTGATATAAAAAAATTAGTTGAAAGATACACGAAAGTTCTACCAGCTATTATAGCTGGCAATCCTCTCAAAATTAAGCCTAGAATTGGCACAGCAATTAATTTAACTAGCTTGTTATTTCAAGGTGGTCAATGGAGTGGTAAAAGCTTACTTTGTACTTTGATAGCGCAAGAAGCTGTTAGAAAAAATTTATCAGTTGAGTTTGTTGATTGGTCAGAACTTTATTCTGATTTGTCTGGATTTGAAAACCGTGAAAAACAAAGTGAATGGGCAGACATTTTTGCAACAAAAGATCTGATAATATTAGATGGGGTAGATTACTACGATATTAGAAATCCTGCGTTTGTTATTCAGTTAGACCGTGTAGCAAGGGCAAGAACTAGGTGTGGTAAGCCCATTATAATTTCTGCATATCCAGGATATGAAAAGATTGAAGCGGGTCATGGTTGGTCAAGTTTATTAGCATCTTGCTTTAAGATTACTTTACCAACACCAGAACCCCCCAAACCGTACGCGTCGTAAAGAGAGTGAAAAATGAAATTAAGCCGGGAAGAATTAGAAATGCAAGTGCTCAAGCACTTGACATCAGATCAAAAATCTGTCATTCGTGCGACAGCCTTAAGTATTAATGCTGAGCATTTTTCCTATAAGGAGGAAGGTTCAAAAATCAGCTATACAAACAACTTGGCTAAAGTTGTATTTAAGTATTTTGAGGAATCTGATGGCTCTCTGTTAACTGAGTTAGTTCTAGAAAATAGAATGATTGCACAGGGTTTAAGCGATGTGCATAAAGGTAGATTCCTTACCTTATGGGCTGAAATTCAAGATCTTGATATAGACTCCAATGAACTTCATGACTTATTAATGCAATTGAAGCAAAAGCGAGCTATAAGTATTTGGCAAGACATGATTACTTCTGGGCATAAGATTATGACAGAAACCTCTTTGCAAGAGGCTGTGAGTTATGTCAATGATAGTATCAAAGATATTGAAACAGAACTTTCAAATGAGCCTGGTGAAAAAAGAACCTTAGATATAGCTGAATCTTATGACTTCTTCAAGCGTGAGTATGAGAAGCAAAAGATGCGACCACCGGGTATTCTTTCAGGATATGATGAAATGGATAGGAGAACATCAGGCTTTCGAGGTTCTCAAGTTACAGTTGTACTTGGTCCTTCTGGTGGTGGTAAATCTCTTCAGCTCCTCAACTGGGCTTACAATGCACATAAGCAAGGTAAAAATGTTTTATATTTTTCCTTTGAGCTTTCGTTGTGGGACTGTTTACTTCGCCATATGAGCTTGGCTTTTGATGTTCCTTTTCAGGAACTAAAGCGAACTGGCCTTATGGATGAAGAAGTTATCTCTTTAGCAGAGAAACTCAAGGGTATGCAGGATGGTCCTTATTTTGAATATGACTTTACTGACTCTGACCCTACTCCTGAATATGTAGATATGAGAATTCGCGAGCTGACACTGACCAAGGGAAAGCCTGATATTGTAATTGCCGACTATATTGGTGAAATGAGAACTAGAACTGCCCCTAAGACTGCGAAGTCTTGGGAGCTTCATGAATTAGCCTTTGACGGTCTTGTGAAAATCGCCCGAAGACATAATTTACCAGTGCTAACAGCCCAGCAGCTTAACCGAGATACTATTAAAGATTCGAGAAAGTCGAAGGATTCTGGTAAATCTCATACATACGACCAATCTGCAGCATCAGGCGGACAGCACATCATGCACCAAGCGCACTACGTTTTTGTTCTTGAGCCCGACAAAGAAACAGGGATTGCTGTCGTGCATATGGCAAAGGGCCGTGATGCATGGGTTCCTCCATATTGTGTAAGAGTAGCTCCAGAGTTTAATAAAATTCAAGAGTTAACGCCAGATGAGCAAATTGAAATGAGAGCAATGAAAGGCTTGAGCCAAAGCGAAAAGCCAAAGACAGACGACTCTCGTGAAAATACTGCTACAAGAACACAATCTTATGAAGATGACGGCAAACTGAATGTTTCAATTAATGATGAATCATTTAGTTTCAATGTAGATGATTTAACTATTGATGATTTGAGCCTCGGTGCACCGGAGTGGTAAATGTCAAAAGTAAACTTGCATAAAGATAAAAGTTTATTTGATGATAATAAAAGCATTCTGCCCAATCAGAAAACTTCATCAGATATAAAATTTATTAGAGAATTATTAACCGAAATTGATATTGTTGAAATTCTCGAAGATGAATATGATTTATACTTCCAAGAATCATCTGGAGATTGGTTCAATACAAATTGTCCTTTACCTGGTCATGAAGATAGCAGCCCAAGTTTTGGAGCCAACAGATTAACTGGGGCATTTCATTGTTTTGGCTGTGGAGAATCTGGTGACTTACTAGCCTTTATTAGAAAAATGGAAGGTTTGAGTTTCAAGCAAGGTCTTGAAAGATTATTTATGATCACTGGTGTTGATCCAGAACAAGAAAATAATGATATCTATCGAACCTTAAGAGATTTAAATTCTACAGTAAATGATTATATTAATTATAAAGTTGAATATGACTTACCAGGTGGAATATCACCTGTTCAATTTTTAAGATCACTTACAACAAGACTTAAAACATTTGAAAAGAAAATAGAAGGCAATGAAAAAGGTCTTGAATGGGTAGAAAACATTTATGAAAAAGCTGACCGAAGTGTAATGAGAGAAGATTATAAAGCATTGAATTCACTTTGGAAAAACATCGGCAAAGATATGAAAAACAAATTAGACGAGCTTAAGGAATACCAAGATGATTAAAGATCCAAGAAATGTATTAATTGATGTTGAAGGGATGGAATGGGAACCACAAATTCCTGTTGCTAAAGCAATTGAGTTGGCAACAGAAGCACTGCAAAACTATCCATCAGAAATAGAATTTAAAGTAACACTCACAGGCTTTTCTGCACATAGGTTTCATTTTATAAAAACGATTCTGACCTCGTTAGGTCTTCCACCAGAAGAAGCTGATAAATATTTAATTCAATCAGGTGTTGAAAATCAAATCAGGGCTTTGTCAGAAAGAAGCTCAAATACAAATGAATGATACTGAAGATAAAGTACAAATACATAAATTATATTTAGAGCTTTATCCTGAGTTAATTTCTTCTACTAATAAAGTCAAACAATTAAATAATTATGGAGTTTGGTCTGTTCTTAAAACAATTGACAAGCACAAAGAAGGCGCTGGTAAGTTCAAATATAAATCAATTTTATATGTCATATGCCAAACATTAAAAGTAAATGAAAAATATGCTTATGAAGTTTTCAAAAAGGGAGTAAATCTTTTTTGGAAATCTCCCAATAAAAGCAAGGAAGTATATTTATTGAGCTTGGATAAAGTTGTTGCAAATTTCCCATATGAGATTGCCAAAACAGCACCATTTAAAATTCGTGTAATAGATTTATGGAAACATGATACTCCAGGAGAGTTAAAAACTTTTTTATTAGGATTTCTCATTGGCAGATATGGCCAAAAGAAGCCATTATCCAAAGCTGCATTGTGTGAGAATCTTGGATGCTCATTATCTACAATAAAAAGACAAGTTAAAAAATCTGAAAGTATAACCATTAAAAATAATTTTGAGAAAATTGGTGAATTCAATCATATAAATCTTGCATATGAATTTCAAACTAAAATTAAATTAATGAATCCAGAGAGCAGAGATTCTTATAAAATTATAAATGATAGTGGGAATTTTTTAGTGGTTAAGCAACTTAGTAATAGTTATTCAGTTGAAGATTATTCTAGAATAAAAATAAGTAAACGGCCAAGGGCCTTGAAAGTTACTGATTCTGAAGTTTCAGAATCTTTCAGTAAAAGAAAATACTATCTTGGTAAAATCAAGACAAATAAAGATGGAGTTTTGGTTAAAATCAGTGAAGGAAATGAAAAATTCCATATGTGGAATAGCATATCTAAAACAGAAGATTTGCCAGAAGTAACCATAGAGCCACAATATAAAACCAGAACTCGCTATAATGCAAAGTTCTGGTTGAACAAAGAGATGAGACAGGAGTAAAAATTTACTCCTGTTTTTTACTTAGGGGCTGCACCAATCTTGAACATCTTAGTTCCACAAGCTGAACATGTGCCTGTGGTCGCTGGCTTGCCGTTCTTCATGACTACTGGCTGAGGATCAACCATTGTGTGCTTTGCCTTGCACTTTACGCAATATGCTTCCATGTTGAAATTTACTCCTTTCTTCAATGCTAGTTTATACCTATAAACACGATTATACATTGAGTGGTAAATATATTTATACCACAATTGCCTTGTATTACGCTTAATAGGCGCGGGGATTATATAAAAATGTCAAATAAAGATTTTGTTCACCTTCACGCACATACGCATTATTCCGTTCAGGATGCGTTACCTTCTCCTACATCATATGCTGCTAAACTATCTGAAATGGGCTTTAGAGCTGGTGCGATTACAGACCATGGTCGTATTTCAGGAGCGATTGAATTTGTTGGTGCTTGCCGTAAAGTATCTACAGAGGAGAATAAGATAAAGCCTATCTTAGGTTGTGAGTTTTATACTTACCACGATAGATTTGACAAAAATCCTGTAGTCATAGATGGTAAAAAGCGCCGCCCTAAGCACAACCACCTCACTCTTCTTGCCCAAAATGAAATTGGATATCGTAATCTTCTTAAGATGGCATCTATTGGCGCAGAAGAGGGGTACTATTACGAACCGACTATTGACCATGATGTTTTGAACCGTCATTCAGAAGGTGTGATTGCAATGTCTGGATGTATGGGTAGTGAAGTTTCACAATATCTGTTGAAGGGCCAAAAAGAACAGGCCTTGAAAACGGCTGAATGGTTCAAGGAACATTACCCTGGTCGCTATTATATAGAGATGCATTATCATGGGATTGAAGAACAAAAGTCTATATTAATCCCTGGGTTGTATGACATTGCTAAGAAGCTTGATTTGCCAATGGTATGCGCTAATGATGTGCATTACCTTGAACAAGAAGACTGGAAGGTTCATAAGCTTCATATTAGCATGCGCGACCAAGATAAAGATAATGCAGTAAGTGGTAAATTTCAAGCCTACCAGACAAAAAACTTTCATCTTAAGTCATATGATGAAATGTATAAAATTTTTGGTTCAAAGATACCTGAAGCTTTATCAAATACTGTTGCACTTAGTGAATCTGTCGAAGACTTCTTAAAGCTTGGTGTACCACACCTCTTGCCTAAGGTTTCTATTCCAGAGAATGATGATCGTTACAATCGTTTTAAGGCTAAGTATTACCCTTATCATAAGCCTAATGAGTCTTACTTGGCATATTTGGCATTCGATGGGTTATCACTTCTAGGACATGCATCTAAGAAGCATTACATAGATCGTTTGCGTTATGAAATAGATACCATTTGTTATATGGGTGTGGTTGACTACTTCCTCATTGAGCGCGAAATGGCATATTTCATGAAGAATGAAAAGATTCTTTATGGGATTCGTGGATCTGGTGTTGGCTCTCTTGTAAACTATTGTCTTCAAGTTTGTTCAGTTGATCCTTTGCGATGGAACCTCATGTTTGAGCGATTTTTGAATCCTGGTCGTGGTCAGCAATACAAGGTAGATATTTCTGAGTATCCAGTTGATGCGTGGAAGCAGAGTGGCACTTTAACAGATATTCATATTGCAGCTAATGATTTAAGGAAGAAGATGGAGAAAGTTGCAGAAGAAAATCCTGAATATGCACCGCAAATCCATAAAGAGCTTTGGGTATTAGAAAACCAAGGTCTTTCAAATTATGTCTTGGATGTTGCCAACAAGGGTGTTAAAACAAAAAGCAATGAATCTCAATTGTGGTCTGCTTGGGCTCTAGGTATTACAGATGTTAAACCAGAGGGTGACCTTGTTGTCTCTAAGATTGCTGAACTCCCTGACGTAGATACTGATGTTGACAAGCAAAAACGTGAGCGCGTTATTGATTGGATGAGAAATAGATTTGGATCTGATAAGTGTTCACAAATTGGGACCTGGGGCACTTATCAGGCCAAGGCTGCTGTCATGGGCTCTCTTAAGGTTAGCCCAGCTTTTCAAGCCAAGCATGGTGATCAAACTCACTATAGAGCACAGGATATTTCTAAGTCTATTCCTTCTAAGCCGGGCATAACAATCAATGAAGCCTTAGAAGAATCTCCAGAATTTGCTGCATATGCTGCTAAATGGCCTGAAGAAATTACAATTGCCAAGAAAATGATTGGTGTTATTCAAAACTTTGGCGTACATGCTGCTGGAGTACTTTTGTCATCAGAACCCATTGCAGAGCATGCTCCCCTTGAAAACTCTAAAGGTGTTTTGGCTTCTGGTTATGACATGAGTAATGTTGTTCATGTTGGTCTGACTAAGTATGATGTACTTGGCTTGGCCACTCTTACAATGATTGCTTTATGCTTTGACATTATAGAAAAGCGGCATGGATCAGAAAAGATTCCTGATTTCAGTCAATTGCTTGAAGGTAATGAAGACGCTAAGGTTCTTAGACTTTTTACAGAAGGCAAAACAGACAGTGTTTTTCAGTTTGCTTCAGCTGGTATGAAAAAATCTCTTAAGGAAGTAAAGGCTGACTGTATTGAGGACTTAATTGCTATTAATGCACTTTTCCGTCCAGGTCCACTTCAGTTTATTCCACAATATGCCGAAGGAAAGAGGAATCCTAATGCTGTCAAGTATTCACATCCTTTGATTAAGGATGTTCTAGGAGTCACATATGGCATTCCTGTGTATCAGGAGCAAGCAATGGAACTAGGACGTAAAATGGCAGGATTTAACCATAATGATATTGACAAATTACGCAAAGCTGTGTCTAAAAAAATGCCAGCTGAATTCTTGGAAATTTGTAATAAGTTCAAGAAGGGTGCTATGGCTAAGGATATTCCTGAAAAGGCTATCGATGAAGTTCTAGCACGGTTGCAAGGATTCGCAGGATATGCTTTTAATAGAAGCCATGCCTGTGCCTATTCTCTTCTGGCTTATAGCACTGCTTATCTTCGTGTATACTTTCCCTCAGAATGGCTTGCCGCATGTATGCAGTGTGACCGCGACGACGAAGACAAGATGGCTGTTTACCGTAGGGAGTGCCAGAACGAAGGTATTCGTGTTGTGTCTCCAAACGTAAATGAATCAGGTCTTTATGTCACTGTAAATAAAAGAGGTGATATTCTTTTGCCACTCAACTCTGTCAAGGGCGTTGGTGAAAGCGCAAAATCTATTATGGATAATCAGCCTTATGACAATTTAATGGATCTAGCGTCTAGAGCTCGTCCAAATCGAGGATTAATCGAATCCTTGTCACAAGCAAATGCGTTAGACTGTTTCAGTGAGGTCAGAAGTAAGTCTGTAGATCAGATAATGGAGCTATGGGATGAAACAATTAATCGTAGATCTCAACAAGAAAAGGAAGCAAATCGTTTGGCAAAACAGAAATATACAGTGATATCTCCACTTGAACAAATGATGAAGAACGACGATGAGTTCCAGGGATTTACGGATATCAAAAGCCAAAAGAAAACCCGCGAGCCTAATAAGATTAGAATAAAGTCATCTTTAGATTTATTCCCAGACGACCTATTATGAGGAAATAATGCAAGATACTGAATTTGTAGAAATTAGCATAGAGGAAATGCTAGAATACACTGAACAAGAGGCTCTTTCTGCTAAAAAAGAGCCAGGTTTTTCATTGAATAAACCAATCAATTTATCAGCACAAATCAAACAAAGAAAATCAGGCATAACAAATGACTCATTTGACCTTGACGTTCTTATGTTTGAGCAACAATTAAATTTATGTGAATGGCCTAATGAGTTTGAAATATATGACGAAGTTTCGCACTGGGACTTCACAACACCAACTAAAGAGTGTTTTGACAGAGTACAAATTGTAAAAGTTTATGCCAAATTAAATGCTTACAGAGTAAGACTTGGAGAATTAATTGGCATAGTAAGCAGATACTATAAAATATCTGCAGCAGCTCAAAAATCGTTGAAAGAGACGGCACATGCACTCTATACTGGTACTGCATCTGAAAGAAACGCTCATGCAGGATATAGAGTAAGGCCATTTGAGCTTGAAGCGCTGTATGCCGAGGGTCTTCTGTCTTATTTGACAGAAACAGGTAGAGCTTTAGACTCAATGTTTATGAATCTGTCAGCTAATCTCAAACATATAGACAATCTTGTAAGGGTAAATCATGGATATGAAGACGAAGGCATGTCTATGAATTATCAGTCTATGATGTCGTCAGATCAGCCTACAAATGAAGATCCTATAGATGATTTTTATAAGCCAGATCATAAACCAGCATTAAAATTAAGAGTGAGGAGCAGAGGTGGAAATTAATTTTTCCACCTCTGTGCTTTTTTAGAGCAGTTAAATACATAATTATATTGTGCGAAACGCACAAGAGTCATCAAAAGCCAAATGGTAAAATTACTAAAGACTCAAGGAGAATATTTAGAATGGGCGCACGTTATACTCGTGAAAAGTTGCAGCAAGCTGCAAGAGACAGTTCCGGTGGTGGAACTGGTATTGGTTTTAATTGGGTAGATCTTAAGGTTGACAAGAACAATCCTACAAAGCAGGTTACTCTGCGTTTGATTGGTTTCCCATTCGCATACCGAGAGCATACTGGTTATGTTCAGAAGCTGAATCCAGCTACTAAGAAAAATGAATGGGTTGAGACCGGCTTCCATGATGACGAGAACTATGAGAAGAAGAAGTTCACCCGCATCTGTACTGAGAATCACCCAAACTATGGTGCTTGCTCATGGTGTGCAGCTGGTTATCGTGTAACACAGAAGTTTGCACAGAACGTTTTGCTTCGCACTCCTTATCGTGATGAGAATGGCAAAGTTCAATTCAAAAGTGAAGTAGCTATTCTTCAAAAGGGCAAGATGCTCTTCATTGATGGTATCCTCAAGAAGGAAGAAGAGAATGAGCTTCAGAATGAGAATTCTGGCCTAGAAGCTGGTGATCCAGATGCAGCATGTACTTTCCTTGGTGGTGAAAAGGCTCATAATGTAATTATTAAAGCCGATTTTAATCCTAAGCAGCCTAACAATCCAGATTATACTATTTCTGTTGTAAACAAGGCCGATGTTATTTCTCAAGCTGATGTTGACATGCTTTCTGTTATTGGCAAGCCAAGTGCAGAAGAACTTCAGCAGATGTATGCTGATGATCCTGACCTACGCAATTATCCAGATTGGTTTAATTATGGATATCAATTTCAAAAGATTTACAAGCCAACTCTTGTAAAGTCACTTCAGCAGAATACAAGTACTGAAGATCTTTCAATCAGCGATGAAGAGTCAGCTACAGTAACTGTAAAGAAGAAGCCAGCTGTAGTAAAGCAAGTCGTTGAAGTAGAAGAGGACACCTTTGATATGGGTGGAATCAGTGAAGACGACTTAGATATCTTGGGCTAATATACTTGGCTCCTGAAATTCAGGAGCCTTTTATTTATTTAAAAGGAAAATAATATGACAGCTAAAAAGAAAGATGTAAAGAAGGAAGTAGCAGAATCAGTTCTCAGTCCTGAAGACAGAGCAGCTGCTAGACGCAAGCAAATTCAAGCAAGACTTTCAGCATTTAAGCTCAATCCTGAGGGCGTAAATGTAGGACAAGATCTTGATGATAGCGACAAGCTCTACATTCCTACTGGCATCGTTGAAATAGATTCTTTAATGGGACCCTATGGCGGCATCAAAGAAGGCACAGTTGCAGAATTTGCTGGAGAGAACTCATCTGGTAAGTCATATACTGCACTAAAAATGGCGGCGCAAGCCCAGGCAATGGGACTGCGCGTTGCAGTCATGAACGTTGAATATTCATATTCTGACGAAAGAGCTCAAGCCATTGGTGTAGATACTCGTAATGCTGATAATTTTGAAACTTACGAAAATCTTGGAGCTGCTGAAAACTGGGGCAAGTGGATTTGGGCAGCAGCAGATTCAGGTGAATATGGCATGATTGTTGTAGACTCCATAACAGCTATGATTCCTATGGCAAACCACGAAAAGGATTTGTCTGATGCTGATAAACTTGGTGCTCATGCTAAGTTCTGTTCGAGATTTGTATCAAAGCTTACTGAAATTTGCGGACGTACAGGAACTATTGTAATTCTTATTAACCAATTGCGGTATAGTACTGAAAAGCGTGGCATGCAACAGGAATTTGTACTCAAGTCTACTGGAGGAGAAGCAATTGGATACTTCTCAAGCATGAGACTTTGGTTTACTAAGATGAAGGGTGCCTCTGCTGAAATTATTGGTGATGGTGGTGAACGCATTGGTGGACGAAGCAAATGTCTTCTCAAAAAGACTCGACAGTCTGCTCCTGATTCAATAGCTGAATTTCCAATTTATTTTGGGAAGTTTGAAGGCAATCCCGTTAAAGACTTCTTGCACAGAGTGCTCAATCATCCAGCTCTTAAAGAAAAGGGTGCGGTTACATGCTTGCGAAAAGTTTACAAATATATTGACCCTACAACTGGTGAAATATTTGGCCAGACCAAGGATGAATATGAGTTTGTAAAATTACTTATAGATTCTCCAGCTCCATCAGTGCTCACTCGTGGTGATGTATCAACAACTGGATTTCAATATATTTGTGGAAGAATCAAGCTTTCTGATGTTCAGATCAAAGCTGTAATTGAAGCAATTAAAGAAGGAAAGAAGGCAGAAGAAGGCGATACTTCTGATGATATCCTTAAAAATATTGATTCAAGTTTAATAGATGGTGAATTTTATGGTGGACCAGAACCTGAAATTCCAGATTTCGAAGATTAAATAAAATTAGACCGATTAAGTAATTAATCGGTCTTTTCTTTTGTTAATAGAGCAATAATTAATATTATGACTGATGCAAATTATGACAACCAAGAATTAAAGAACGCAGTTTGCACACAATTAAATAATAATTTAATAAGCTTTGCTGAAGCAATGCAATACCTAGAGGATAGAGGTATAAGCCAAGAAATTGTCGACAAGGCAGGTATTGGTTTTTGTCCACCTTATTACAATCACTATCAAAACAAACAGCTCATTTTATCACCACTCATGAAGGGTAGAATAACTTTACCTATCAGAGATGCGTATGGCAAAATTATTGCTTTTGCTGGTAGAAAATTTGATAAATTAGAGCAGAATGTTGAATTGGCTTTCTGGAATATGTATCCTAACTCCCCTTCTGAAGCCCAAGCTAGAATAGATCAATGGAAGCGTGGAAAGTGGATAAATGAAAGTTTTCCTAAGAAATTTCATTTATTTAATTTATATTTAGCGAAGCAAATGATGCGTGAAAAAAATTATGTATTTCTAGTTGAGGGTTACTTTGATAGTTTGACTTTGAATTCATTTGGGCTGATGAACAATGTTGCTCTTTGTGGGACTAGATTAACCGATTGGCATGCTGCCAAATTGGCAAGATACTGTCATACTGCTGTTGCCCTTTTAGATGGCGATGAAGCTGGTAGAAAAGCGTTAGAGCATATGGCTCCAACTTTAGAAGAAGTTGGCATGGATTTAAAAATCATTTCATTACCTGAGGGCTATGATCCAGATACTTATCTATTAAAAAATGGGTCAAAGAAGATACTAGCTTCTATTGAACTTATGATGAGGGAAAATCGAGATGAGGAAATTTATGAAGTTTGTTTATAGGAAAGGACTAATACTTTGGAAACAGTTTGGAAATTAAAGAAAACATCCGTTAGTGAAGCCCAAGAGCTTGCTGAGAAACTTGTCATACCTGTGCCTTTGGCAAATGTTATGATACAGAGAGGAATCAGCACACCAGAGATAGCAGAAGACTTTTTCGATCTTAGTGCCGATAAACTTCATGATCCTTGGCTCCTTCCCGATATTGTTCCTGTAGTTGATCGCCTGGAGAAGGCAATCCATGATCAAGAATATATTTATATCCATGGAGATTATGATGTTGATGGTGTAACTTCAACGTCTGTAATCACTCATAGCCTTAGATTGTTTGGAGCTAATTTTGAATATCATGTTCCCCATAGAATACAAGATGGATATGATGTAAGAGTTGCAACTGTTGATAAGGCAATTTTAGCTGGTGCTAAAATACTCATGACTGTAGACTGTGGCATTGTTGCTTTTGAGGCTGCCTCTTATGCTAAAGAGAACGGTGTAGATCTTATTATTACTGACCACCACCACCCTTCTGACGATCACAGACTCCCAGAAGCCATTGGGGTAGTTAATCCTAATAGACACGATTCTAAATATCCTTTCAGTGGTTTGGCTGGAGTTGGTATAGCTTTCAAGACTATGCTTGCCCTGGGTGATCGCATGGGTTTTACACGCGAAAAGCTCATGGACGAACTCCTTGACTATGTAGCTCTGGGTACTGTCGCTGACGTCGCCCCTATGATTGATGAGAATAGAATTTTAGTTCATTTGGGTTGTCAGCAACTTACAAAGGCTGAAAAACCAGGAGTTTCTGAGTTATTGAAAGTAGCAGGCGTTAAAACTGTCAACACAACTAGTATTGGATTCTTTCTAGGGCCTAGAATCAATGCGATTGGAAGAATGGGTGACAGTGCCATTGCTCTAGATCTTCTTTTAGAACGTGTGCCCTCTAGAGCGGCTTATTTTGCCGATGTTTTGAACAAAGCTAATGATACCCGCCAGAAGAAAGAAAAGCAGACTGTAGAGGAAGCTGTAGCCCTTGTAGGGGATGTTACAGACCAGTTTATATTGGTAGTTGCAGCTAGAGGCTGGCATCCAGGTTTGATTGGACTTGTGGCTGGAAAATTAGCTGAACAATTTTCTCGACCTACACTAGCCTGTACTATTAATGAAGAGGGTAAAGCTAAAGGCTCCTGTAGAAGTGTTAGAGATTTTAATATTCTTGAAGCACTGAAGTCAGATGGTGTATGGCCTCTATTCTCTCGTAGATCAGATGGTTCTGTGGTTTGTGGAGGCCACGCTTTTGCAGCAGGCTTTGAGGTTCCAGAATACAACTTAGACAAATTACGGGAAGAGCTAAACAAGTATGCTAAAAAAGTTCTTGATGGTGAAATTGAAGAGCGCAAAGTATATGATATAGATGCTGGGCTTCTTGTTTCACAATTAGATGAAAGCATGTTCAGATACATTACAAAACTTGCACCATTTGGGTCTGGAAATCCTGAGCCAATGTTTGTTGTAAGAAATGCTATTGTTGAAAAGGTAGACAAAGTTGGAGCTGATGGCAAGCACCTCAAAATGCGTATTAAGAGCGATAAAAAGCATTCTACTAACATTGTATCTGCAATGGCCTGGAGAAAGGGCGATATGGCCCCAAATGTAGGCGATAAAATTGATTTGGTTGGCAAATTATCCCTTGAAGAATTCAGGGGCAGAACAGAATTGACGCTTACAGTAGAAGATTTTAAACCTTCAAGCTTAGATAATATATCTAGATAAAATGATCATTAAAAAGGAGAAGAAATTCTCCTTTTTTTTGTCAATAGTTGCTATTTAACACAATTTAACTTACAATATAGTTGAACAATGTATTTTAATTGTTTAAAATTATCGATGGAGCCATATTGTGGTAAACGACTCAGGTTATAAAAGAATAAGAAAAACCAAAGAAGAACAACAGTTAATCAATAAACAGGTACAGCTTAAATTAGAAGAAGCTATTATTGGTTATCAAAATGCGATCAACCAAGAAGATCATAGATCAGCAAATAAATTTTATCAAGATATTTGTGATGTTTATCCTCCTTTGGACTTTGTAAAAGTTTGGTACAAGAAGTATAAGCATTTCTACGATTCACGCGAAGACTTTACTCAAGATTATCTCTATGTGTTTTGCAAAGCTTTAATGAAGTGGCAGCCTAGAGACAAAAGACCAGAATCAAGATACAATGGTACTGGTGAATTTAAAAATTATTTTTGGTCAAATCTAAATAATTACTATACTAATATTGTAAAATTTAAGGCTGCTGGAATTAGAAACATTGCTGTTGTTTGTCCTATTTGCAACAAGCAAACACAAACTCTTTCCACACACTTATTAAATCATCACCCTGAACTTTTATGGGAACAACTCTCTGTTATGGGGCATAATATTGATGACCTATATAAGTGCCCGTTGTGCAAATCTCATAAATTGCCTCAGTCACCAGACCCTGTGTTCGAAGGAATGGGCGATGCTGATAGAGTTTTGTTCCTGACACAAAATAGTGCTCTTAGAAAACATTTACTTTCAAAACATTCCCCTCTTTTATTTGAAAAATTTAATGATTCGTTCCCTGAGCATGACACTATGAATGTTAAGCCTTCATCTAATTATTTTATTGATGATTCTGGTGATAATGAAATTAATATTTATGATACAGTTGAGCACAGTGATCCTATAGCTAAGCTTTGGAATACCAATTTATCTGATATCCAAAAACAAATCTTAGAGTTGATTTTAATTTCTAAAAACAAAAAAATTATTTACCAACCTGATGTGTATAATTGTACCATGGAAGAATTTGAAGATCATATGGATGATCTAAGAGTTAAGTTAAATATTTGTGGGCTCGAAGGATAACTTAATGACTAAGTATGCTGATACAAACGAAAACTGGATCGACAATTTAAATACAAGAACTTTAAATCTTGATAATTCAACTGAAAAAAATACTTTTACGCTCAGAGTGCGTGGTGGAGATTCCGAAAACTCTGAAAAGAAATCGACTGATCCAGTTGGTTTATCTAGATCTATATTGCATGTTCTTAGACAGAATCAAGATGGCTGGGTTAATGTGCAATGTGTTGGTGCAAAATCTTTATACATTACTTCAATAGCATTTCAACTTGCTGCTTCTGAAATTGAAAAATATTCTAGAAGTGTTAGGTTGGTAAGCACCCAGTGGACTTACACAGCTGAAATTGGCGGCAAACCAGCTAAGGGTATTAATATTAGAATTTTTGCAATTCCTGAAATTCACGCGAGATAAAACTTCTCCCCTTAGTGGGGAGATTTTAATTTTATATTATGAACAATTGGCAAAACTGGTATCAAGCATTTTTAGCAAATAAAAAAGAAAGAGAATTAAAAGCTTTTCATAAGGGCTTAATTGGAGAGCCCCTTGAAGAATCTTATAATTTTTCTTTGTCTGTAAGTTCTAACTGGACAGATTTTATTAACAAAGCTGTAAGCATAGAACATAAACCTAATTTCAATTTCGATAATAATTCACTGATATTCAATCATGAAATTTTAAATTTGGCATTATTGAAATCCTTAAAGCAGATGACATTGGTATATCCTTATGATAATTCTGTAATCAATTTATTATTTTATAAAAAAATGAATCCAAGCTACACCTTAATTGAATTAATCAAAGTACTAAGAGAACCCCCAATTGAATGGTTTACTGAATGCTCAAATTGTGAATTTGAGAATATAGAAGGTTGGGATTTATGCCAAAACTGCCGTAAGACTTTTGAAGAATCACTAGATGATTAATACTCATAAAATAGGTTAAATACAATTATTATATTGTGGAGTTTAATATGGAAAATTTAAAAGAGAATGAATATGATACAAGAATATGCCGCATAATTGATGCGAAGCATTATGAAGAAGTTGGCACAGATGAAGATCCTGCATATTCACAAAGCATAAGATTGCTCCTTTTGGATTCAGAAACAGGCGCTACTTTTGTGGCCCCATTATCCGAGCAAGATGTAAAAGAAATATGCCAATTAGATTTTGATCTCCATTCTAAAGACATGATTGAAATGGCGGAAAAGCTTAGAGATTGGGAAGGCGATATAAAATTGCTTGTACCGAAGAAAAGCCAGAAGGTCACCAAAGATTTATTATTAAACACGCCTGCTGAGTCGGCTAACAGAGATGTTTCTTATAGAAAAGCTTCTGTTACAAGATTTAAGTTTAACAAAGAAAAAATAAAAAAGGGTTAATTTTAATGTTTGATATTACAGATGAAAAGTCAGCTTACGAAGCTGGCTTGACAATGACAGACAAAAATAATTTTGAAGAAATAGATCCTCAATCGATTGATCCAAATTTAGTATGGGATTTTATCAGAGGATATTTTGAAGCCAATAAAGCTACTTTGAATTCTGCAATGAGAACGGTCACTCATTTCCCTGTTTTTAGCATGGAAACTCGCAAAGCTGCTTACCTTGAGAAAATTTGTAATTTTATCAATTTACCTCATATTTATAGCTTTGATAGTGAAAAGTCATTAGGCAGATTTCAAGTTACTAATACAAATGCTCTTGATCTATTGGGTAAGCTTTATGATAGATCTACATATTTTAATTTTGCTATTCGTAAAAATTACTCACATTGGTGCAGATACTGCATGTCATTCTTTCCTTCAGATGTACCGAATGATAGTTTTGCATGGTGTAAAACTAGGTTAGATGCTGTAGCTCCATCAAAAGAGAGAGTTTCTGATTCTGGGTATGACTTGACAATTGTTGATGTTGTTAAAAAGTTTCACAATAAAACAACATTGTATACGACAGGCATAAAAGTTAAGCCATCTTTTGGTTGGTATATTGATGTAGTTCCTCGAAGCAGTATTATCAAAAGTGGTTACATGCTTGCAAATAATGTTGGGGTAATCGACAGGGCTTACACTGGTGAAATTATGATTGCATTAATTAAAGTTGATGAATCAGCTCCAGATTTAGAATTGCCTTGCAGAATCGCGCAAATGATTCCACGCAGAATCGCACATGTTAATTTTATTGAAGTTAACGATATAGAACAAACCACAAGAAATGATGGTGGTTTTGGAAGTACAGGATAATGAATAATAAATTTTTTGATTTGTTTGAGCGTCAAGCATCATACGCGACCAAAGCAGCTAAGGAGCTCCTTTTAATGGTCGAAGACCACGATTTAAATTTACATCATGGTAGGATCTCGGTAATTGAGTCTACAGCAGACAAACTTGTTCATGAAATGAGTAATCTTGTAGATAGCACATTTATTACCCCTCTTGATAAAGAGGATTTAAATCTATTGTGCAGCACATTAGATGATATTATCGACAAGATTGAATCTGCTTCTGCTAGAATGCTTATCTACAATATTGATAAAATGTATCCTGGTATGGAAGATATTTCTAAGAAGCTTGTGGATATTTGTGCTGCTACTGAGTCTGCCATATCATATTTGGCATTAAAGGGCGACAAAAAGAACATTAACCAAATTCTTATCACAATTCATGAGATTGAGAATTTATGCGATGACACCTATCGTGATGCGCTTAAGAACCTTTGGGTAAATGAAGATGATTTCAAGACGCTTATTGCATGGAAAGATATTTTTAGCAGAGTAGAATCAGCTACAGATGCCTGTGAACATGTTGCAACGATTCTTGAAAGAATCCGAGTGAAATATTATGCCTGAGCCGTTTTTTCTAATCGTTCTAGTGGTCATCATGGCGCTGGTGTTCGATTATATCAATGGGTTTCATGACACAGCCAATTCTATTGCAACTGTTGTATCTACTAGAGTTTTAAGCCCCAGAAATGCTATTATAATGGCTGCTGTTTTAAACTTTATTGGTGCTATGGTAGCCCAGAATGTTGCAAAGACAATTGCTGGAGGATTAGTAGATAAGGATTTTGTTAATCAAGCTGTTATTTTATCAGCGCTCACCGGTGCTATCATTTGGAATCTTATCACATGGAAGTATGGCATTCCAAGTAGTAGTTCTCATGCACTAATTGGCGGTCTTTGTGGTGCTGTTATTTCTAAGGGTGGCTGGGATGCTCTTAAAATTGACGGGATTAAAGAGAAAGTTTTAATTCCGTTGGCAATGTCTCCTATCATTGGTCTTTTTGTAGGTTTTGCAATCATGTCTTTGATTTATTTACTTGCAAAACGAGCTAACCCAAGTAAGGCCATGGGATTATTCAAGCACATGCAGATTTTGTCTTCATCATTGATGGCATTTTCTCATGGATCGAATGATGCACAAAAGAGTATGGGAATTATAACTCTAGCGCTTGTTGCTGGTGGATTTTTGACCAAAACAGATAAAATTATTATTCCCATGTGGGTCATGGTATCCTGCGCTCTTGCAATGGCCCTTGGTACTGCAGCTGGAGGCTGGAGAATCATTAAAACAATGGGGCATAAGATTTTACGAATGGATCCATCTCAAGGTTTTGCAGCTGAAACCAGTGCGAGTATTGTTATTCTTTTGGCAAGCAAACTTGGAATTCCAGTAAGTACCACGCATGTAATCTCTAGTAGTATTTTTGGTGTAGGGTTTGCCAAGAGTAAGAATGCTGTCAGATGGATTGTTGCAAGAGATATGGTATTTGCTTGGGTGCTTACAATCCCAGCATCTGCAATCATGGCAATGATTACATCTTATATACTGAGAGTTTGTGGATTAGGATAATGTTTACAACACCTAAAGAATTGCAATGCCTTAAAGAGTCTGGTGAAATATTATCTGAAATATTATCAGCAATTAAAAAATCTATTCTTAATGGTGAAAGAGAAGTTTATAAACTAGATGACCTAGCAGCAAAAATGCTTATTGATTTTGATGCTAGGTCATTCAAAGGATATAAACCAGATTTCGCTGATGAAGCATACGAATATAATATTTGTGTATCTGTGAATAATGAAATTGTTCATGGACTTCCATCAAAAGACAAAATTCTCAAAGATGGTGATATAGTAAGTATAGATATGGCTGTTGAACACAATGGCTGGTATGCAGATTCTGCTTTCACCATTGGAATAGGTGAAATTTCAGAAACAAATAAAAATTTAATTTTTGCTGCTGAAGAGTGTTTTCACAAAGCTTTAGAAGTTTGCCAATTAGGAAACACACTTGGCGATGTTGGTCACATAATAAAAGACACTGCACAGTCTAGAGGCTTTTCAATTGCTTATGCGTTAACAGGGCACGGCATCGGCAAGTCATTGCACGAAGATCCATATGTTAAAAATTTTGGCATACCAAATGAAGGCTTGATTATAGAGCCTGGAATGTCATTCTGTATCGAGCCGATGTTAATAGATGGCCACCATATGATTTCGGAATATTTTGAAGGAAAAACAGATGGTTGGACACTGTATACTTCTGATGGTGGTAATTCTTCACACTACGAGCATACAATTGCAATTACAGAGGACGGTCCTTTAGTCTTAACGAGGCATTAAATGGAAGACATTGTTTATGTTGAATCACAAGATTTAAAGATTTTAGCAGATCAACTTCGTGAGAAATATTTTTTGCATCTAGGTCATGTAGATCTAGATGCAATTTACTTTGTTGAAAAAGTTGGTGATGAACCAAAAAAAATTAAAGTAATTGAAATACTTGGAGTTACAAATGGTGGTATTCGCCAAATGCTTCAACAAGTTGGCAGAAATCAATCTTATTGTTTACAAGTATGGCAAGATGCCTGGAATGCCCTCAATCCATATACTCAGCAATGGTTAATGTTTGAGGTTTTATATTCAATTAAAAGGGGCAATGGAGGCTATCTTAAAAAGCCAGATATAGTTGAGTTTGGTCCAATTATTGAATATTTTGCGAGTTCCAATATAGGGATTCATTGGAGAGAGAACCAAGAAGATCTTCCAGATATGCTTGCTCAGATATCTTTGCCCATACCTCTCCCTCCAGATGAAGATGAAGACTCTGCTGGTTCTACAAATTAATTCATATAAGATGTTCTTGATACGATAATATTAATTGAAATAAGAAGAGGTCAAGAACAATGAATATAAATTTATACAATCAATACCGACCGTTAACCTTTGCTGATATTACTCAGCCGTTTGTTACTAAGGTTCTGCAAGCTCAGATTAAAACAGACACGCATCCTTCAAGTTATTTATTTTATGGTCCTCCAGGTACAGGCAAAACCACTACTGCAAGAGTTATGGCTATGGCTTTACTTTGCGAGGACCTTCAAGGCACTGAACCATGCGGCAGATGCCAAACATGCAATCAGATCAAGGAAGATCGATGCAGAGATGTTATTGAGATTAACTGTGCTGTTAATGGCAAAGTGGAAGAAGCTCGAGAGCTTATCTCTGAGCGATTAAGAATCCCACCAAGTAGTGGAAAGTGGAGGATTATCATACTTGATGAATGCCACATGCTAACAACTCAAGCTCAAAACGCATTGCTTAAGCCTATTGAAGAGCCACCTGCTTATATAAAATTTTTCCTTTGCACCACAGACAAAGATAAAGTTGTTGGTGCTATTCAAAGCCGATGTGAACAACACGAAATGTCTTTGGTAAATGAAAAAGACATGATTTCAATTATTACCAAGGTAAGCAAAAGTGAAAATATTGAGTTTGAAGCTCCTGCGTTTAAACTTATTTGTGATTCTGCTGAAGGCAGTGTTCGTAAAGCACTTGTTATTTTATCTCAGGTTATCAATATTGGTGTAACTGAAGATAATGTAAGAGCTTTACTTAAGCGCGCTCCAAGGCAAATGTCTATTGATATTCTAAATTCGATTTCTAACCTTGATAGAGGTAAGATTTTTGAGATTGTAGAAACAGCAACTTCTGAAGGAAGAGATTTATCTGCCCTGTTAATTGAGGCTGCAAGGGTCTTAAAAACAGTTATAGGATACAAAGTTCTTAAAATTCCTCAAAATGAACAAGATGCATCATTAAATTTTATAACATTTGGCGGTATAAATGATAAAGGTGAGAAAGTTCCAGGCTTCTCACCAGTTCAAATAGTTGATGTTATTAATAATTTATTAGAGATTTCATCAAAATTGCGGCAAAATGTTCCAGCAGACATATTAGTTCAGGCTAATATGCTTAAAATTATTGATAGATTTGCGAAATTGAGGGAAGCCACAAAATAAAATCATTTTCTCCCTTCGCAGAAAAAGTTGTTCTACTCTGCTTACTTTGCCGTTGGGAGAAAAATTGTGGCACATCCAGACAATCGCATGATTAATTTGGTTCGTAGGGCTAAAAAAGGTGATCAAAGAGCATTTGATAAGATTTTAAAAGAACTAGAACCAGATATCAAAAAGAAAATAAATAGATTTTATATTAGGGGTGGAGAGTCTGCAGACGTTTTACAAGAAGCAAGAATAGGTTTGTGGAAAGCCATTGAAGATTTCAGTGAAGAAGGCGGTATGGCTTTTAGGTATTTTGCTGTAAATTTATGCGTACCCAGAAGATTGATTACTCAAATCAGCTCTGCAAATAGAAATAAATTCAAATTACAAAATGATGCTATTTCCCTTGCTACTCCAGTAAGAACAGAAGTTGAAGATTCTGAACAATCTCTTGCTGATTTTATACAAGATGACAATTCAGATATGCTTAGTGAAATTTTAATCAAAGAGCAATTTGCTGAATTATCCAACTTATTAAACACAAGGCTTACCCCTCTAGAAAAATCAGTGTTTGAAAAATACGCTGAAGAAGATTCTTATAAAGACATTGCTAAATCATTGGACCAAACCCCAAAAGCTGTTGACAATGCACTAATGAGAATCAGGAAAAAGGCCAGAGAAGTTTTGCTGGCGTATGAAAATGGCGTATTACAAGAGACATTAATATTTGAAGAGTCTATTATAGAACACATAATCGAGGATGATGAAGACCCACAATAGGGTGGATCTTTTCTTTATTATAATTAATGCAATCAATCCTTCTTTCAAACGATAAAATTATATAGAAAGAAGGATTTTGATATGAAATTTACTTTAAATACCAATGTTGCCCTGGCTGCGTTTAGCCAGGCTTTGCGCACCTGCAATATTAAATCTAAGGGCCAGCCTGACTCTGAGTTCCTTTTTGTGAAAGAAGAAGACAAATTAACTGTCACTTCTATGAACGAGACTTCTGATCAGAAGATTATTATTCCAACAGTTTCTATTTCTGGTGATGATGGTAAGTTCAGCGTAGCTGGTCAAGCAGTTGTTGAATTTCTTCGCCAAATTTCTGATAACGAAGTTTCATGTACTTTCAATTCTAAAAATAATATTTTTTATATGGTTAGTACAGATCCATCCCGCCAAACCAAATTCGCATTCCCAGTTGGTGATCCTGACGATTTTTTGCCTGTTGTATTTCGTGCAACTGGAATGGAATTTGAAATACCAGGGCAGACATTGGCTACCGCACTTCATTGTACCGCCTTTGCAGCATCTACAGATGGATCTCAAGCTCCACAGACTGCTGTTAGACTCAAGATTAGATCTGGTGTGATACAAACTGAAGCTTCTGATTTTCACAGGATATCATCTTATACCACCACTATCCCAGAAGAAGGAGATATTGATTCGGTACTTTTGCTTCGTAAAGATATATCAGAAACCCTCTCAGCTCTTCTTCAAGATGTTTCTACTGTAAAGGTTGTTTTGGCAGCTAATCATGTTAGATTCCTATGGGACAACACTATCTTCACTTGTGTATTAGAAAATGAAATGAGAAAGAAATTTGCTCCTGTAGAGAAGTTTTTTGATGGAGAACTTGAGGGTGAAGCAGTTATTTCTAAGGGCGATTTTCAGCGTTCGTTAAAACTTGCATCCCTTGTCGCAAAAGATTCTAGTGTTGGAATCGCACTAAGTGGATCAAAGATTTCCATTACAACAAAAGAGCAAGACAGAGGAGCAAGTCAAGATAGTGTGGTTTGCCAATCATCTGATGGTGAATCTTCTACCTTTAGTGCATGGAAGTATCTTGTCAAGGCTGTAGACACCTGTTCTTCTCCTTGGATTACCCTTCAATTCCGACAGCTTCCTAACAACATGGGCGCTGCACTAATCGTTTCTGATAATGAATATCAGCATCTTATCTTTCCAGTTCTTCCAAAGTCCAGCGGTGAGGAAGATGAAGAGTAATGGCTTGCTGGAATAAGATATGGGTATTAGAGGGTGATCCACTTTATATCCAACATATGATTAAGTGCATCCAGGAAGACTTAAATAATCCAGAGGTTGCAAAGTATTCTACAATTTCGAGCGCTGACACAATTAAGTCAGCGCTCATGGCTTTCCCGTTTTTTGAAATTCCTGATTTAATTGTTATCTCTGAACCTAATGCAGATATTCTCAAAATGTGCTTACCACTAGTAGAGAATAATTTTTCTGCTAGTGGTTTAATAATTACTTGCGAACATAATACTTTTGATTCAAGACTCTCTTTTATATCTAAGGCATCAAAAAATAAAAGAGTATCGTATTTTGAGCCGCTTCAGGGAACCCAAATTAATAAATATATTAAAGACTGGGCCACAGATACAGGGGTTAAAATTGCACCTAATTCATATCAGTGGTTTGAAAAGAATGCTCCCACAACAATATCTAAGATTAAAACACAAAATGGTAAAAAAGATATTATTGTCTACGACCTAATGAGTTTAGAAAAGTTTCTTTGCAAGCTTGAAGTTTTATACAAAAGTGAAAAAGATCCTCTTACCTTAGATGATTTCAAGAACTATAGTAATTTCAGAAGAGAAGCTGATACCTGGGAATTTATAGACAAAGTTATTGCCAGTGACATGGCGCATATTTATCAATATTTTGAAGATAATAGCATAACTCTTAGCAACCATAGCATATTGTGGTTGATTGCTTCACAGCTTGAATTCTTAATTCAAGTAAAAAGCTCTATGAGCAAAAATAAAAATCAATCTCAAATATCTGACATTCTTGCGCTTAAAGATTGTCTTGGGTACTATCTTGACAATGATATGAACCCACTAAAAGACTTGAAACCTAAAGCGTTTGTAAATCCTTATAGATTACAAATAGCAATGCAATCAGCAGGTAGGATTGATCTAAAAGATCTTATTAATAAATATCAGGCCACAATATCAGCCATTAGAGATTTAAGATCTGGGTTAGATGGTAAGGTTGTAAGTATTTTGTTAGCTCTTGCTTATTCAAATAAAAATACTTATTTAGATCCTGTCCTAGATGTATAATCTAATTTATGTCTGATTGTCATTTTGAAAACATAAATAAATTAGTCATCAATGCTAAAGATGGCGATAGAGAGGCTATAGAAGAATTAAACGACTTCTATCAGCCTCTTATCAGAGCTGCTATAAGGAAATGCATTTGTAATGATGCAGCTTTGACCAAATACAAAGACGATCTTATATCAATTGCTTGCTTAGAATTTACTTCTTTGATAATGAGCTACGATATATCAAGGTCGTTTTTCTCATATTACGTTTCTAATAAGTTGTATCCGAACTTATTAAAATCTGCAAAAGAATTATTAAATAAAAATTCAAATAATTTATCACATGAAATTAATTTTTCTGATATGCCTAAGCTCTGGGATCCTGAAACTACAGACCCATTCGCACAAATAGAATTAGAAATTATAATTAAAAATGCATTAACCCAATTGAAGCCTGAGCACAGAGTAGCTGTTGAATTTATTTACTTTGATCAATTGACTCAAGAAGAAGCAGCCAAGGCTTTAAGCCTTACTCAGTCAGCTTTTAGCAAGAGATTAAACAAGGCTTTAAGTAAATTAAAAAATATTTTAGAAAATAATTTAATTTAGTGGAATAATTTCCGTTACTTTTTCTACTATATTACATAGTGCAAGTTTGTTTTTAAGCTGTTTGCACTTTTTTCTCGATCCCCAATCGTGAATAAAAACCAAGGAGAACCACCGTGCCTGCACAAGAAGAATTCTTGACGAATTGGGGCAATCAAGCCCTCTCACAATCGGAAACCGGTATCAGATTGGCTTTTGTACAATCTGCATCCAACCTAAAAGAAAAAGGTTATTCTGAATCTGAAGCACTTGATATTTTAGGTGCAAATGATACTATTAATTTTAAATTAATTCAGTCCGCAGTTGAATCAGCTTATGGAAAAAAAGTTGTAGCATCAGTTGAAGAGAAGAAGGCAAGTGAATCTTATGTAGTTTCTACATCTTATAAAGAGGTAGTGGCTAGTGTTGAGAATCAGTTAAAACAACTTGGGCCTAAGCAATTTATGAACAAGCTTGCAAGAAGCAAGTCTCCAATTATGCCAATTAATGAAAAGTCTTATAATTCATATTTGAGATTGGCATCAATTGCAATTAATGACCAAAATGCCATGAATCAATTACACGGTGATTTGAAGAAATGGTTTGAAGAGTCAATGTATGTTTCAGTCTGCGCGGCTAAATCATCAAAAAATCAAATTAGAGTCGCATCCACAGCCGACGGTAAGTTTGTTGCAACAAACGAACGCGGTGCATCATGTGATGTTTGTTTGGAATCAGGAACCTGCTCATGCTCAAGGTTCGCCCAAGGTCACTTTGGTGATTTTGGATTAGCTTGTGAGCATATTGTTGCTGCTGCTGATAAAGTCTCTCCTCATCAAAGACTTTTGAAGGCTATTACAGAAGTTAATAATATTACAGCTAGTGTTGAAAAAGTTGAAGATAAGATTGAACTTTTGAATTCTAAAACAATTATGCGCTCTTAATAAATAATTATTGGTTAGTTGAATTGGAACCGCATCTAAGTATGCGGTTCTTTTTTTCTGTACAATAATTTAAAAATAGGAGATTTTTATGTCAAAAAGCAAAGAAGATTCACAAGAATTATCACAAATTACAAAGTTAGATTTGAAAGAACATGCGGGCCTTTTGGTTCCTGAAACTACTCCTGCCTTAATACCTTTTAGAGATTTGAAAGCGGACTCAGTCCCAATTATCCCTTTGCCAGATGATCCTTGCCCTGATATTTTTTACCCAAATAATTATGTAGAGAATAGATGTGTTATTTGTAATTCGCCTTGGAGAGTAAGGCTTGAGCACGAATTTATTGCTCAAGGCAGAAAACCAAACAGGGTCAGATCATTTTTTGAGAAATACTTTGGTGCCAAAATCACCTGGGAATCTATTGCCACACATATGACTCACCACTGTGATCTAAGCAAGATACAGCAGGATGGTCAACTATATTACCAGCATAGAGAAGATGACTTATCTTTATATAAGTTTAGAGAAGATGACTTGGCCCTTATAGCTTTAACAGATCAACTTTATGAAATGAAAAGCTTGAGCGTTAAGTCTGCTGACTCAAAGATGAAACTTGCATCTGTTATCACGAGCTTGTCAAAGCAGATAGCGCAAATCAAGAAAGATAGAGATGCAGCTGGTTCACAAAATATAAATTTTTTCAAAGTACTAATGGACATCCATGATAAGTTAATGCACGAAGATGATAAGAAAATTGTTAGAGATGTAGTAAAAGAACTTCGTGAACAACTTATGAAAGAGAGTGCCTGATGGCAAAAGCCAGTGATTTAAGAGATTCTAATCAAGCCAAACAGAGAATGCTTCAAGAGCTTTTTAAGTTTGAGCAAGAAACTTCAGATCCAGATGATATTCAAATAAGCAGCACAGATAGAGATTATGCCTCTGCCCCGCCTGAGATTAAACAAACAGCTTTAAATCCAGATGGCATTGTAGATATTTTTACCTTCTGCGAGCATCCTTATTTTCTTGGCTTAAAATTAACACCTTGGCAAAAGTTAATTTGTAAATCATTTTACTCTGGAACGCCTGGTAACACTCACCTTATTATAGAAAAAGATCGTGCAGACGAAGGGTGCAATGGTTGTATTTGGAAAAACCATAACGAATCTGAGGTTAATTACGTTAACCAAATGAGGAATACGAATAGGAAACTTCGCCCAGAAGAGCCTGCAATTAGACCAGAAAATTCTCCTTGTTTGCTTTGTAACAGATATAAAACAGAAGATAGAAAATTTTATTTTGAGATGCAAATGGCCTCAGCTTTAAATGATAAAGCTAAAGCTGAGATTCAAAGATTAGAAGATAGAGAAATCTATGATTTATTCACTACAGAGTGGGAGATGCTTCATGCTGAAGAAATTGGAGAAAAAGTAAGGCAGCAAATTATTTCTAAGTGGGGATCAAAATTCCAAGAATTAATTTTAGTACTTGGAAGACGTAGCGGAAAAAGCTTTATGGTTTCCGTTATAGCACTTTATGAAGTATATCGCTTCTTGATGATGGATCACCCACAAGCTAGATTTCCTCTTACTGAGTTTGATACAATTTCTATTGTTAACATTGCTAATTCACAAAGGCAGGCAAAAGGCGCCATCTTTGATAAGATGAGATCTTATTGTTTTAAAAGCCCATTTTTCTCCCAGTATGTAGGCAAAGAAATCCAGGGAGAAATTCACTTTTTAACACCACATGATAAAAAAGAGAATGAAAGAAGAATTGCCCAAGGCAATACATCACTTTTAACAGGAACAATCCAAGCTATATCTGGGCACTCAAACTCAAGTACCCTTGTTGGTCTTACAGTAGCTGTTGTTATTATTGACGAAATGGCTGAAATGGCAGGTAATAACCCAGAAGGTAATGCTGACGAAATCCTTTATGATAAGTTGAAGCCAGCTCTTGCTACTTTTGGTTCTGATGGTAAAATGATTTGTATTTCCAACCCACTTGCGCCTCAAGGCAAATTTTATAATTTATATGAGTCATCTTTTGATGATCCATATACCTTGATGTTTCAGTTACCAACTTGGCTATCTAATCCAACTATTTCTAAAAGCTGGCTTGAATCAGAAAAAAACAAATCAAGAAAAACATTTAATATCTTTTACGGAGCACAGTTTAGCTCTGGCTCAGGAGATACATTTTTATCAGAAGAAGATGTGCTGCAGGCCTTTAGAAGAAAGTTTGACGATAGAAGGCTTGAATATGGAGAGCCATTACAGAGATATTTTATGCACCTTGACCCTGCACATTCTAGTGATTATTATTCTCTTGTAATTTCTCATGCAGAACCAACCGGCGATGTTGGCGCCGATGGCAGAGATATACAAAAAATTATTATTGATCATATACATTACTGGGAACCAATAGCTCCAAAAAGACCCTATAACCAAGATGAAATTGATGAATATATTATTAGAATTGCTCAAAGATTTAATATAATTTTATGTACTTACGATCAGCACTGGTCTAGTCAAGCTTCTATTACTAAAATGCGCCAACATGGCTTGAACTGTCAAATGACTGCATTCACAGGTCAATTTGGCAGAGAAATATATCAAAATTTATACGAATTATTTGTTAATCAGAGAATTGAAATATATGGCATTAATACAATAAGTTGTGAATTGCCAAATGGAAAATATGC
>Ga0247723_1000214_pt1 | contig 37415 bp, 42 predicted proteins | sample MSEWelMarce5H_FC_FD_189079 | JGI IMG/M metagenome (GOLD analysis project Ga0247723, IMG submission 189079) | Subsurface sediment microbial communities from gas well in West Virginia, United States - MSEEL Well Study Marcellus 5H_FC | ecosystem: Environmental > Terrestrial > Deep subsurface >... | reverse complement strand
GTGCAGCAGAACGAAGAAAAATCTGAGTAATAAGTAATGAAGAATTACGAAGGTCGCGTTATTATGCTCGAGCTTGCCGAGTTAAACAACATAGCCCGACTTATCGCTTTCAAGAAACAGGCTAAGATTCAGGCTGCGCTTGTCCGTAAATATCTCATGAATAGAGAATACCACATAGAAACCTTCCTCATGAAAAAGAATAACAACGTCAACTCTTTATCCAAGGCGGCGAACGCACTGAACAAGGCGAGAGCCGCCAAGAATGCGTCAGTTAAGGCTGCTAAGGATGCATCCATCTACGCACAGCGAGTCAAAACAGCCGCCGGAGGAAAGATGGCCGCCAAGGCTTTGGTCTATTCAAAGAATGCGGCGCGCCAACTGAACAAGGCTTTCGTCACATATCCTAATGTAGTTGAGCGGCGTGGTAGATTTGTAGTTGTATAAGTCTTAAAAAAATATCGTGCTAATCTTACAATGGAAGTCAAGGAGAATGAGGTAAAAATGGAGATACTCAAGACACAGATTCACAACCTGTCGGTTGAACAACTCGAGGATTTCTTGGCTCAGCTTGAATCGAAGGATATGGAAGGGTTCAAGGGTGAGACGGTTACTCTTCGTATCGCATTTTCCATTTTCTTTCACGAGTCCGAGATGGGTCCGGACGGCCCGCAGTCGATTGATATCGAGCGCGTCCGGGAGCAGTATGAGCGCAAGAAGCGTCTATTGAACGAGATGAAGTTTCGTTCGCGCGACCTGCATATTTTAGCAAAGCCTTCGGTCGACATCGATGGCAATGAATTTTCAGTCTTTCAGCGGATCGAGAGAATCATCGAGACGTATGATGACGCATACGAAATGATCTTTCGTCACATTCGGATGTTTGAGCGGATCAACCACCCGACGTTCCAACCAGTCCCGATTAACTTCGACAATTCCATTGAGCGGTACAACTCTGTGAATGATCTCCTTACTGACGAGGAAGATCCACGCTCGCCATATCAGAAGCTTCTGCTCTACCTACTGTCAGAGCTGAATCGTCGGAAGCTCAAGCGATACAATGGATACTGTTGTCGTGAAATCAAGACGGCCGATGGCAAGTCGACTCGGGCATGGGAACCTGTGATGGAGATTTCTGATTTCGTCTACACGATGACTCAGAAGGAGGACAAGTACGACATGTGGAAGAACCTAACTGCGCGCGGTGGAAATGTTCGCGAGACCATTACGCATCTGACATCCTGCAAGGATATCCAGTTTCCGGATATTGAAAAGGAGCGCACCGTCTGGTCGTTCCGCAACGGTCTGTTTACTGGAAAGGGTCGTGACGAGGAGGGTCGGATCAAGTCGGAGTTTTTGGCGTACGACAAGCCCGAGTTTGATCGGTTCGACCCAACCATCGTCTCGTGCAAATACTTTGACCAGGAGTTTATCGACTACTCGCACATTGAGGACTGGTACGACATTCCGACTCCATTCATGCAGTCGATCGTCGAGTACCAGAAGTTTTCAGAGGATGTCTGCCGCTGGCTCTACGTCTTTGGCGGCCGTCTCTGCTACGACGTGAACGATATGGACTCGTGGCAGGTGATTGCATTCCTCAAGGGTATTGCCGGCTCTGGCAAGTCGACCCTGATTACAAAGGTTTTCAGAAACTTTTACGACGCGGACGATGTCAAGACGCTGTCAAACAACGTCGAGCGCAAGTTTGGCCTTGAGTCTCTGATTGACGGCTTCATGTTCATCAGTCCTGAGGTGAAGGGTGATATGGCTCTCGAGCAGGCTGAGTTTCAGTCGCTGGTTTCCGGTGAGGACATGTCGATCGCGCGCAAAAACAAAAAGGCCCTGAGCATCACTTGGAAGACTCCAGGCATTCTTGCGGGCAATGAGGTTCCAGGCTGGAAGGACAACTCTGGATCTATTCTGCGCCGTCTGGTGACTTGGAACTTTTTGAAAAAGGTGGCCGAGCCGGATCCACATATGGATGTAAAGCTGAATGCCGAGCTGCCGGCTATTCTTCAAAAGTGCGTCAGGGCCTACATCGAGTACTCCCAAAAGTACAGCGACCAGGACATCTGGAAGGTGCTGCCCAAGTACTTCAAGACGATCCAGACACAGGTGGCGATGGTCACCAACCCTCTCCAGAACTTCCTGGCAAGCGAAAAGCTCAAGTTTGGCGACGACCTGTGCGTCCCTCAGAAGGTGTTTGTCCACGTCTTCAACCTGCACTGTCAGGAGAACAATCTGGGTCGGCACAAGTTCAACCCAGACTTTTACGGAGGTCCGTTTTCCTCCAGGGATCTCGAGGTCCGTACCGAGACAAAGGTCTACAAGGGCAAGGCCTACGCAAACCAACCATTCGTGTACGGTGTCGATACCGTCGAAGAGACTCTAGATTTTTCTGAGGACTATTAGTAATGAATAGATCGCCGACGATCAACAACGTCATTGGATACAAAAAAAAATTTAATGCGAAACCAGACCGTTACAACAAAAAGGCGGTAGTGAACATTTACAAAGATATGGCTAATATATTCTTGAAGAATTTTGGTAATCTCAAGAATAAACAAGCTCTGGCCCAAAGTCTTTATAACAAGGGAAACTACAAAGGCTACATAAAGACGACCACAAAGCTTTTGATTCAGAAAAAAGCTGCAAATGCTGGTTGGGTGCCAGCATGGAATAATAGTCCACCGCCCGTTGTACAGAAACCTACCAAGCCAAATGCGAATGGTTATAATAACGTCTCTATCAATAGGGTCTCTGGTGCAAGCTATACAGCCGTTGGCAAACTCATTGGCGAAAAGAAGGTGAAGGATTTGCGGAGTTTCTTCAAGTCACTGAAGATTGGAAATGGAATAGAAAAGATGTTGATGCGTGACGCCGGACAGAAGTTCAAGGTTTTGGCGCGCAAAAACTCGAACAGCAACAATAACATTCCAGAAGTTCCAGACAACAGATTACGTCTTGATATTTTTATTGTCATTGACGGGAAAAAGACTACTGCGCAGTTCTATGCAACAGGCGCTGTTGTAATTACAGGATCGGGTGACAAGTCGGACCTGGCTGAGGTGTCTCGGCGTTTAGGAGTGATAAAGAGTATCGAGATTATCAGACAGTCTGGTACTTTTTACACCATGAAGCGTATTCCATGGGCCAAGGCTACGGAATTTGTTCTGTTCTGTATAGCCAAAAAGTACAGAGCGTCTTATGAGCGTGAACTTGAAAATTACATTAGTGTCTACGCCGGAAAGGTTGGTGAAAAATACAAGCACCATATGAAGTTTTATTACAATGGACAGGTTGGCTACAGTACTTCGGATCTGGACGAGTGTCGCAAGATTGTAAAGAATCTTCTGAGCGAGGCTACTAAAAAGGGCCTGACGGATACAGTCCTTTTAGTCGGAAAGAATAACAAGCCCAAACGTGACAAGAAAAAGACCACCTGCGCCAATCCACCCAACCCCCCAAACTCGTTCGAGGGTGACTGCGCACCTGGTTACTACTGTAGACCAAACGCACAAGGATTCCCTTGCTGCTACAAGATTCCAGAAAATCTGACAGTTGGCCGGCAGACTGCAATCGAAGCCTACAAAAAGGCGGGAGTCAAGATGCCCGAAAAGGTGAAGAAACTTTTATTCGTCGCGTTTAACATTGTACCGACGAATGCAAACAAGCGGAATAACGTCGTCTACAACAAGAATAAGGGTGTACTCATCCGCAAGCGTGCTTGTATGCGCTACTCGAAAGAGGAGCTCGCCAAGTTTGCCAAGCCACTCGGCATTGACTGGGAAAAGGCAAAGAAGGCGAGAGAGGGCCAGCGTAAAAAGCTCCCTGAAGGTGGCTGGAAGCAGTGGCTGTGCGACCAGATGGCAAAGAAACTTGCAGCAAATACCATCGTCGAAGAACGAGTCTCTGGTTCTGGATCGAATAGCTCGCGTGTAAGCTATCACGTCGCGTCCGAGAATGAACCCATATTACTACCGATGAATAATCGGACCCACCGCCTTACAATCAAACCTGGCCCACCAATCGTCATTAGCGGCTTTATCCGTCAGAATAAACGCCGGAAGGTGAATGAGGTTACGAGCCGAGTTTGTACGACGCTCGATCGGGACGTTCTGGAAAGAATCGCCAGACGCGTCCGTATTGAAAATGCTAGTAAACTTTCCAAACCGCAGCTGTGCAAGGCAATTTATGAAGCGCGCCGACAGATAAAGACAAACTACGTCTCGCCAGTCAAGCCCACGAAGCCAAACAAGACTACAGGGTTCAAACTTATAGAAGCAAAGCCTGACGGCAACTGCTTCTACGAAGCGTTCCTGCGAGGACTTATGGGTGGCGAAGCTCCTACGGCTGATCAGATTAAAAAACTGCGTAACAAAGTGAAATCTTACTATACAACTAAGTATGCAAACAGAGCTAACAATAATGTAGTCGATGTTGATCGTAATGGAAAACCATTGACAAAGACTAAATTTATGAATTATGTAGTGACAAACAAGGCGTGGGCTGGACAAGCTGAGATTGTTGCGGTGGCTAACAAGATGAGTACGAATATTATTGTTCTTACACCAAGATACAAGGTTCATAAACAGTTTACGGTCCGCGATCCCACCTTCCAGTTCACCGTCTACCTGAGATATAACGCCGAAATGAGCAATATGGGTACACATTTCGACACACTGATCCCGGTCGGTAAGGTGAACATTGCCAGCAACTCAAGCCGCCGTAACAGCAGTCCTTTACTTTCAAACGGCAGTCCTTTACTTTCAAACGGCAGTGGACGTAGTGGAAGCAGCAGCGGCTCAAACCTGGCCAACTTTGCAGCCGAGCTAGAGGCGAATCTGGGTGGTAACTTGCCTCAATATCACTAGTTGATGCAGTTCATAAGATCGAACACCTTGTGTACGATCGGAAATAAGATATTATCATCGATAACCAGTTTGGGATCAATAATCTCTAGTTCAATTTGGTACTGCGTATCTTCATCGCAATCAGGATCATCCGGAGTACCCTTGATCATAGAGACATCAATAGACAGATTCTTTCGTACGAAAGAATAGCGTGTCCTTGTCTTGACCTTTTCGTAAACCTCATCTTCATCAGCCTCACAAGGAGTCTCGGTCGATATTCCCATGCGGACATCGAGAGGCCGACCATCACAGATGTGATCCAGCTTTACAAGCTTCGACTTGATGACCCGAACAACTTCATCCGAGTCTTCATTGCTGACGGCCCGCCTACCATTCTCTCCATAAAACACCTGGTCGTTCGAAACCTTGGTTCTCTCCCAGCCCTTGTAGGCCATCAGACCCTCAAGGGCCTTTCGGTACACTTCAGGACCGACATTCGTATCGAATGATCCACGATTAACCTTGCCGAGCCGAAACTCAATCTCGACATTCGGCTGATTTTTGTAGTGGTGAACAAGCTGCTGAATCTTTGGGTACAATTTATCCATCTTAGGGATAAGACGCGTCTTATCTTTAAGATGAGAGGATTTCTGAATCTCGGTAACACGTGCTACTTCAACACTGCGATTCAATGTCTGATGCATTGCCCTCCTTTGTCGAACAAGTTTATACTCGGAACGTACTGTGGTGAATGTGAGTTCACCAAGGAGTATTCTCAGATGGTGAGACAGATGTGGCTTGAAAAGACAGATACCCCACTGCACCCTGGCAAGCTCCTGGGTCAACTTTCTGCACGCTTTTCACAATTTCGACCAGGTGAACCCTGTGATGTCCAAGAGGTTATTCTGTGCGTGATTGATATTTTCGAAAAATCGCTAGGAAAGCAGTGGGTAGAGAGCATCTTCTATGGCGAGCAGGAACAAAAGGTGGCGTGGCCGACCGGATCGAACGTCACAAAGGAAAAGATTGCGTGCGTAATATTGTACCCTGGAGAAAATGAAGATCTGGGAACTCTACTCAAAAAGTACGAGTCGATCCAGTCGCTGGAGGGCTACACCGACACCACCGGCAAGACCTGGCCGATCGCTGGAACTCAAGTTAAGATTGTCCGGTCCGGCAAGATTCTTATGATTACGTTCAAAATGTACGACGGTAAAAAGAAGGTTAGACTGCCGGAGAGATTTGGCGATTACGTCTTGTTCGCTGCGGCAGTCCACCATGGGTCTCAGTATGGCGGTCACTACTCGGCTCTGGTCAAGCACAAGGAAAAGTGGTACCACAAGGATGACTGCTCAGTCACAGAAGCCAAGTTTCCAGAGGCGGGAGAATTTTATTTCTGCATGTACAAGTAAATATGAGCCTTACTCCTAACAACAGGAATAGACACTCTAAGATGATTAATGCTCTCCTGAATTCGAATGCGGTAAACAACACCGGTAAGACTCTGAAGCTTAGAACTTGGCCTTGGGGTAAAGTTGGTAAACGGCTTGGTGGTAGTCGTTCAGCCGATGGTGTTATTATCGACCTTCCGGATGGACGTAGCCGTAACGGGAGTAATGTCGTCGCCAAGTTTATTTTTGCGGAAGACTCGGCTAATCTTAACCGCGCCAAGCAGGAATACATCATCGGCAATATGATGAGCAAGGCTGGCGTAGGCCCCAAGGTGTTTGACTATTATGAAATGGGTATAGACGCTAATGGTCTTGAAAACTTGTTCAAAAAGGCGAGCGGAAGCAGCTCGGTCAACTTGTTCCAGGGTAATGGTAATCTCCCGTTTTTCAACACCTGTATAGTGATAATCATGGAAAATCTGTACAAGGGACCTGGTGTTGTTGATACCTATACCGTATATGAAGGCTATAGAGATAAAAAGCCCATTCCTTTTGAAAAGATTCGGGCTATTATTGACAAGATGCATAAGGTTGGTGTTATTCACGCAGACATGCACCAGAATAACATTATGATCCAGAAGATCAAAACTAGATTAGGCTATAAGTATAGACCACTTATAATAGATTTCGGTCGGTCCCTAAAGACCAACAAGTCTTTCAAGACGAATGCAAATGCAAATGCATATGCAAAGATGAATCGCCATAAGAATAAGCTGTGGTGGTACAGTAACAAGCCAAATGTTATGCCAGTACTGCTGAATGGTAATGGATGGTTGATGGCAAAGAAATATAATACACGCGCACCGAAAGGACCTGGACTTATGACCAAGATAGCTGCAAAGTTTGCTACTAATAAAAAAATTAACTACATTGAAAATATCACGTCTATGAATAATGTTGCTTTTATAAGGTATTATTGGAATGCTCGTAGTAACAATCAGACAAAGCCTGCCCTGATAAAGAACATAATACTGGAGATTGGAATGATAAAAATGCTTTTGGCTAATAAAAATTCAGGAATAACAAACTCGTATGTATCTTCATTTTTCAATAAGATATACAATTATTCAAAGAAAACAGTAACAACAACTTCTGATTATTATAAGATTTACAAAGGGTTGAGCAAAATGACTCTAAGCCAGCTAACAAATGTTAAAGCCTCTATCCCTAACCTAGGGTAAACTCCTTGGGTTGAATATCCTCTTTGATGTTCACCAGTGTACGCTCGAATGTCCGTAAATTGTTTGGGTGAGTTTTGTCTGGCCGCAGCTTGACAAAGTACCAACCCGACTCTCCGTATGCGCACTCGACAATCCGATCCTCATACATTTCCAGATCCTTGTACTTCACCAAGGGGTTGAAAATGGTCACCGGATTGAGTTTGTCGCGGTCTGCGATGTAAAGGTCCATGACTGGCTCGTGGCCTGCGTGGCCTCGGTCGATGTACTTGCCTGTGTGCCGGACCATAAAGTCGATCGTAATCTTTTCACGCGGCTTCCACTTGAACATCGTCTCGTGCGTCCCCATACGGACTGGCTCCTCGACCGGAGTAAACACGAGACCGTCCGTCTCGTACGGATATTCGGCATCGAGCACCTTCTGAATCTCTGCCAGAGGATACATTTTCTTCACCTTGACGGCATACTTGTCCTTTTTAGTCCTAAGGACCATTTTGATTGCAGAGGCTGCAGCCGCCAAACGCTCAGTCAGGGTTCGCCGGCGGACATCTTCACCCTTGACCAGGATGGCGTCATACACAAGAATAGTGCTGTTTATAAGTTCGCAGTCGAGTATAGTTTCACGTGGAACATTGAGGCTGATTTCTTCCATGTGAAACGCGCGATTTACGAGGGCACACACCCGCTTGCCCTCAAACTCTGTGCAGACGAGCATGACGCGAGTGCCGTCCGTTTTTTCGCAAACCATATATGGCTGCTTTTTTAGTAATGGAAAGTGTCGACGCTCGATCGAAACTGGTTGAGGACCTGGGAATCGGTCCGGATGAGTTGAGTCCCAAGCTTTCATAATAAAATTACGAAGGTGGGTTTCCATTTTCAAGATTAACACCTGCAGTCTCTAAGATGTTTCCAAAGCATTCGTGAGCGAAGTGGACCGTGCACCTAGCCGAAGTTAATGCACAAATTTTAACACCATACTTGGCCATCTCGTTGAAAAACTCGACAGTGTCCGACGGGAGCTTGATCGACACACCCTTGGGTGTACGACACTTTTTGTCAACCGGCTTGACATCCATAGCCCATGCAGCAGCCTCGGTCCGCTTAATAGTGTACAGAGAATCCCCCACCTTGCGATCAAGCTCTGTATCAAACTCGAGACCACGCTGATATACGGGCTCGGTAGATCCGCGTACAGTCTCCTTACGGAACTGAATCCAGTTGATACCCTCCTTCACTGACGGCAGAACAAGAACGTTATACTTGTCGAACGTCTCGCACGCCTTGTAAATAGACTCGTTGTCGATTGACACACCGTAATCCATAAAAATCAGTCGCTCTACACCCGACTTCATAAATTTTTGGACATTTCCACGATCCTTCAAAAAGTGAATCTCCAGATGAAACCCCTTTACCATGCAATACATGTGTATGTTCATAATGGTGTGCAGCGTTGTAGCGTGCATCGCCTTGTTACGAGTAACAGCACACACATGAATAGTGGGCATTTAAATAAATAACCTTTTTATTTTTTAAGTATGAGTTGTGCACTTGCAATTATTGTCAGAGGATTTGTATGTTTACACAGCGACGGCTTTGATTCTCTCATCCATTGAGCCAAAGAAACGCAGGTTGCCAATGTGGCCGAGGGTCGTCATGCAGTCTGCGTAAATCTTTCCACCCATCTGTTGCCACCGACGACAGAATGCATAATCCTCGGACAGGTAACGCTTCGACTCTGGGTCGATCATACAATCGAAAATAGCAACGTAGTCGGTAAGCGTGCCGCGATTCTGATGGTCATTCACACACGACAGTGTTGGACGGTAATGATCATACATTTTCTGAATCACTTCACGCTTGATGAGCATGAAACCAGTTGGGCCATCGAGCACCTCTGCAAACCCATTCACCAGTGGCGTATTCTGGTACTTGAAGTTTAGAACAAGGCTCGAACTCATACGGGACGGATCGCGCGTATCACCCTTCTTGATAGCATCCTCCGTCTGCTCCCACATCACCGCCTTTTTGGGATAGGCTGCAACCGCGATATCGTGGCCAGACTTGATGAGGCGCACGACCGAACTCGGGTCAAAGTGAATGTCCGCATCGATAAACATGAAAAAGTCTTGCTTATTCTCGAGCAGGAAACGAGCAATAGACAAGTTGCGCGCGCGGTGCACCAAAGACTCGTTCTCGGTCGTGTCCAAAACAATCTCAATACCATTCTCTGCACAAGTACGCTGAAGCCGGATCAGGGATTCAGCGTAGCCCTCTAGACAAAGGCCGCCGTAGCATGGAGTCGAAAGAAACACACTCGGCATCTAGTTATTTAGAATCGATATTCTTAAAGCTCGTTAGCGTTGTAAACGAGACAATATAAGTTTACGTTTTCGGAGTATTTTCATTCTGGTTAGAGGCGCATTCAGATGCGTCTGTTTAAATTTTTTCCATGCTTTTGAAACTGGTATTTTAAATAACAAAGGACGTATTAGTTGACATTTTCTTCGGGCCTCATTATTTCTTTCAATCAGGCTAATCAATCCTGTATTGTTTACTGGTTTATTAGATGATTTTTGGAACCCACACTCTCCATAACGCTTAAATGCTGCTTGTAAAGCATTTTTATTTTGTGTATTCAGCTGTCTACACCCAACAATGAAATAAATACCAGGTCCATTCTCTTCTAATATTTTCGACACTCTATATCTTTTTTCGTGTAATTTTGGAAAAGAGATGTTATTATTCTGATTTATAGGGTTTGAAGTATCATTTACGCCACATATCTTATTAAGATCATCGATTTCTTCATCTTTCATGCTTACACCGGTAGCTGGCATGGGATCTCCTGGACAATAAAGGCGTTTAGCCCAGTATTTTGGATGTATCAAACGAAGACCTAAAGGAATTCTCTCTTCTGGAACAAGACCAAGTATTAAACTACGTACCAGTGAAGTCTTTTTTAGATATTCTTCAGTGAATAACTCTGATCCAATAAAATCAATGAAATTCAAATAACGACCAGGTTTCGATATAAATATAACCCACGTTTTAGGCGGAACTCTATCAGGTGGATTTGGTTGTTTGTTTAACGGTAATGTCTGTCCATGACCAATTACCCAAAAAAACTTTTTCGCAGCAATAGCGTTTAGTTGGAAAATGTCATATTTGGATAAGCCACGTATGACCATCTAAATTTAACTAATATTTTTTCCCATACAAAGGTATTCTTCGTTTCCAATTTGGATCGGATGATTTCCATCATCGTCAGGATCGAGCAGATATTCTATTAGATTGTCATCATGATCATTCACATAAGTTGTAAAAGTGCACTTGATGCGACCACCCTGAACAGGTTTGAAAGAGATGGTTTCGTACTCATCTTCCTCTTTCCAGCTATTAAGTTCTGTGAACCAGTCGGCAACTTTCTGTACGTCGCTCGGTGTTTCCAGAGTATAGGTTCCATTCTCGTTCCATAACTCTGGTTCGAACACAAATGTTACCTCTTTCATAATATTTTAGGGGCTTGTGTCTTTAGTTGGAACCGAGCATCTTGTTCAGCTGAGCCTTTGTCAGCTTCACTGGACCGGCGGCTGGTCCTGCAGGGCGTGGGGGACGCACCTTGGGACGCACTTGTGGTTTATTGCTCGAGCTCTTGCGACCTGCTAGCATAGCTGCCGCCTGTGCCTGTGTAATCAGGACAGGTCCTGGCTTGGCCTTGCTGCTTGAGCTTGAGCCACCGAACTTCTTTTTATGGATAGCGGCCAGAATGTTCTTCTTTGTGCGCATCTTAGATGCGTTTACACCGTGTTTCTTGGCGTAATTCTTGAGTGCCGCGACCGTCATCTTGGCGTTCGCTTTCTTTGGGCCGCGGGCACCCTTGAAGCGGTACTCGTTATTTTCGCCCATTTGCTGCAGAAGGCCAAAAGATCCCTCGCGGGGTGGCGAGAAATTGAGGATTGGCTTGGCCTTGGCAGGCTTGGCCTTGGGCGTGGGCTTCAGAACATTCTGAATCAGGTTGTTAACAACTGCATTCACAGAACCTCCATGGCTCGATGACCGGAGTGGCTTGACCTTGTACATAGGTCCAGGTCTAAACTTGCGAGCGTGAATAACAGCCAGAATATTCTTCTTCTTTTTCAGACCAGAAATATTTGCGTTGTGCTTGGCGGCATAATTCTTGAGCTGCTGCAGGGTCAGCTTGTTAATCTTGACAGGGCCTTTCTTACCCAGAATGCGGTAGCCACCGTTTGAACCCTGGTTGCGCATAAGGCCAAGGGATGCAACCTGTGGGCTCTGAAAGAGTACGTTGATATCCATACCGCTTGACTGCGATGGCTTGGCAGCAACGTTCAGAAGAGCACTGAGACGACTCTTGCCACCAGTAGGTTTGATTTTACCCATTGCTGCAAGAGCCTGAGCGGCCGCCAGGTTAGCGTTGTAAGAGGAGCTCTTCGAGCTTCCACCGGCCAGCTGAACCAAAGCTCCCGCCGCGTTATTTGCTGAACCGAAATGGAACTTGTTCGATGAGACTGGCAGTAACGCAGGACCCTGTGCAGACTTGGCTGCGTAAATCTTGTTAAGAATCTGTTTCTTTGTACGATTCTTGGCAGTGAAGTTCACTGCATACTTGGCACCGTAAGCCTTCAGCTGAGGAATAGTCAGCTTGTTGATCTTAATCAGACCACCTTTCTTACCTTTGACGCGGTAGTTATTACCCTCCTTCGTTAAACCGAGCGAGGCGGGGGATGACATTTTACTGTATACCTATAATTTATTTTGCAAGACGCTTGAGGATATCCTTTTTCAGCTTGGCTCCCGCGAGGTTGATACCCTTCCGGGCTGCATAATTCTTGAGCTGAGCGACCGTCAGAGTCGGCTTGATCAGTCCTCGCTTGCCGCGCATCCGGACTGAACCATTCTTCATGACCAGGCCATAGCTTGACGCAGGTGCCGGACGTACACTGACACCACCCTTTATATTCTTGTAAATAAAGTTGAGGATCTGTTTCTTTGTCCACTTTAAAGGAACAGCCGCCCCCTTGTTAAAAACATATTTACGCACTTGAGCCAGAGTCAGATTCACTTTCTTTGGACCACGCTTACCTGCTATCCTGTAACCACCCGAAGCCGCCTTGTGTAAGCCGTAGCTGACGGCTGGTCCTCCTAATCCATGGATATTTTGGCTAAGAGCCGTTAGTACACCTTGAGGAAGGGTCAAACGTTGCGACATACCAGGACGATACGATAATACCGTACGAGACTTCATAGGGCTTACCGAGAAACCAAATCGTTGTAACTGCTGATTTTTCTGCATCTTATTGAATGCAAGTGCACCATTGTAATTACGGTTTCCCTTTAGTGAAGAACGTCCAAAATCAATCATAACGACCCGAACCGTTCCATCTTTCTTTACCTGGACCATCACATTGTTGCTGTGCATATCACCATGGGCAACACCTAACTGGTGCATCTTTTCTATGGCCTTTTTGTACTGCACAGCCGGGAATGGATTCTTCTTTATGTCGACGTATTCATATAACGACATGCACTCCTTAACATTAGGACCTTTGAACAGGTTCTCCATCTCGATGACTACAGCCTTTTTAACACGATTATAATTGGTGTTTCGGTTGTAATACCAGTTCTGAAACATGTTAAATGTCTGTGCACGCTGGTGTCCTTGGAACACTTGTTCAAAAGCTCTAGCCGCTTCACTCTGTTTCTGATAATATCCTTGGTTTAATGCGCCGCGGATAGCATTGTTCCGAACCTTATTTATAGTTGGCCACAACGACGGATCTTTATTCTTGACGTTCAAGAGGTTTGGAATCTCAACAACCTTCATTCCATAAACCTTTGGGCCAACACCCCCCTGGCTCAACAATTTACCAATCGTGTACTCGTTCTTTATCTGGTCGACGCTACCGGCTCCGCCGCGCCCGATAAAGATGAGTTTGACGACACGTCCCTTTCCAATGTCAAAAATGACACCATCGGCCGAACGACGGCTACCGAGCCGAGACAGTAGCTTATATTTGAGACCGACTGCATTCATAAACAACTGGCCAAACTTTGCGTGACGTACCCTATTCACGTTTGTGAGATCATTAACACCCATATGTCATTACACTACAATTTTTTTGAGTTCCGCCCTGACTATAGGCTCGAGCTTGTTCAGTGTCGGCAGCGACACCTCGCACAGACTGCACACCGTCCCCTTGTCCACCTTGTAGCCCATCTCGTTCAGCGTCACAAACATCACCGCCGACGCAGTACCCTTCGGCGTCTTACCCATAAGCTTCGACGACTTTTGGATATCCTTGCACATGTTCACAATCTTGGTCTTGACTCTCCGCTTGTCAATCTCCGGCACAACCGTCAGGTTGTTGAAAAAACGCATCAGCACGTCCGACGGGTAAACAATCTGGCCATTATCCTGCTCGACGACATCCCGAAACATATGCTCCGTTCTCGAAATATCCTTTGGCGGAATGCTAAAAGCCTCAGCCACCTCTTGCGTTGTCCGAGGCACGCCCGCCTTTTTGCACGCCCACAAAATGCAGTTCGCCTTGATGCCGAGGCGGACTGCACCGCGCGTCAGCTTTTCAGAGTTAAAAGACCTGTACATAATCTTGGCATCGCGAGTGATGGTGGCTGGCAGATTGAGAATATTTTTGCCGGCATTCTCAAGATCGGCGTACGCGTGGAACAACGATCGGTCCTTGTGATTCATGCTCGTGTGAAAGTTGATTCTCGCAATCTTCTTGTCGTACGCATTTGCAAACTTGTTCACATTCATGATCGTGCCCGTCCCCCAGGCTTCGCTAAACAGAACGGTGTCGGCAGGCATACCGACACGCGAAGGGTCAGTCACCGTCCCGTCGTCGTCGACGCCCGACCGCCACTCTGGCTCGTCCGAAACAAACTGATCATCTGTGATTCCACAGTTTGTGCAGGTCGGGATCATATCCTCATTCGCCATCTTTGGACATTGGCAGTAACTACACAAGTACAAGTTCTGCGTCGGCACCGCAGTCTCTTTCGGACGAAGTTCCTCAAGCTGAGCCCAGATGAGATCCATGTTGGTCGTGTGTGCGCGCGACTAACCTGGGGCAATTTTATCCACGTTTTTTAATAATGCTAATAGACTATGATCGGCTAAGACGGCTCGAACCCAGAGATGATTCAAAGATTCCTCTTACGATGGTTAATGTCGTATGCGTCCTCTTCATAACCCTGGGTATTCTCGCCCTTTACAAACGATTCAGAGACAAGGAAATACGCCATCCGCAACCCCGTATTTGATGCACTTTTCCTGAGTCATAAATAAGTCGTGCTTCAGCAGACGCTTCAGTTTACGCTCTGGCAGCTGTGTCTTTTCGTTGCAGATTTGGCGGATATTTTCCATAAACATGTTGCAGTTCCGGAGCTCATCCTTGATATCCTCAAACTTGCCCCACATATCAGTCGAGAGCTGGTGAATCATAATGTATCCATTCTTGGCGATGAGTTTCTTTTTTCCAGCCAGGAACATGATTGCGGCCGCGGACGCACACTGGCCGTCGGCAATAGTCACCGTATTGCACTTGAGTGACGAGATGTGATCGTGGGCGCTCAGTCCCGCAAACAAGTCCCCACCAGGACTCTGAATGAAGATGTTGATGGTTGGGGTTTCATTCATGCCCCAGTCAATGTACTGCTTCCGAAGTTCGCGATCGAGTTTAACCAGACACGTATTCAGGTCCTGGACGGTCTCGTCGTCAACCTCTACATAGAAGTATACGTTGTTTCCGACCACCTTTACGTACTCGTACTCTTCTTTTTTGGTATCGTCTTCTGTTCGCGACATTCCTTCTTTAGTATAGTGGCGTTGCGTGTTTTTAACTTGTGTAAATGGTTGATGACGTCAATGTCCTCAGAGATGAGCTTATAGTGCCTGGCCAGATCTTTAGCTTTTTCAGGATCCGAGTTTATGTATTTGGCGATGAGTGTCAGCTCGTCGTGTCCTACTGAGCACTCGGCGTTTCTGCTTCGGATGCTCCTGAGTTTCTTGTCGCGCATGCGCATATTCAACTCTTTGGTCCATATGGATGCCGGCTGGATACTCTCGGCCGTGTGACCTATGTGTCTGGTCGTGTTGATTATGCCTTCGACGAAGAAATATGACAGCAGGTGCCAGTCACCCTCGTACAGCTTTGTATCAATGACATCCGACAGGGACAGGCTTTCTGTGATGGTGGTTAGATTTGACATTGCAGCGTTTGAATAATTTTGATGAATGAGGCCCAGCATATTTCCATGTTCCTCAAAATGATCGCTCATCATGGTTGAAGGTTTATCGGTGGTGCCGACACCAATAAGAGACTCGAGCACCTGCTTTGGTGATCGAAAGTCGTCGGGGTCATCCGAGTTGTACAGTACAGACTGGAAGAACCTCCGTATGTCACCCTGACACATGATGGCGTTTCGTTCGACAGTCGCACCTGACGCCAACTTCATTATTTCAGGGATTGGCATAACTGGAAACTCGTAAACGTAAGGCTTGCCGTCGAGCACAGCAGGCTTGTTTCCGATGATTATCAGTGGACCCTGGGATATGACACCTGTAATCTCCCTGATGCCAACAAGATCCTCAATACTATCATAGTCGTCCAGAAGGACCGGTAGTGTAGAACTCTGAATTCGCTCAAAGAAATCAACCGTCGTCTGCTTCGTTTTAAGAATGTCAGCAGTCAGTTCGATGAATTCGCCGATGATTTTATAAATTGTGTACGTCTTGCCGATTCCCGGTTTTCCGTACACATAGACATACCGATGTTGTTCGATAATGTCAGTGAGTGGATGATTGAATTTTACTTTCTGTTTCTGTTTTAGAATACGATCCATGGCGAAGGAAGAAAAGGATGATCTTACTAGTCAGATTCTAAATATGGTTTTAGAAAATAACGCAGTAAGGGAACGAGTGTACCCTTTTGCAATAGTTTATATAATCTTTAACGTCCTCATATTCATTGTACTTTTGTACATTGCTCTGCGTGTGACGATGAAATAATGTGCGCCAAGATTATGTACAGATTGACCAGGAGTCCATTGGTCTCTAAAAAGTTCAGGGTGATTCTTCCAGACGGTCGCAAAGTGGATTTTGGTGCCAAGGGGTACTCGGACTATACGCTCCACAAGGACAAGGCGCGTATGAATCGTTACATCATTCGTCACCAGAAGAGGGAAAACTGGACAAAGAGAGGAGTGGCGACCGCAGGATTCTGGGCTAGATGGATACTTTGGTCCGAACCCAATCTCAGGGCAGCGATACGAAAAACTCAACGTGTCATTGGTAATAAAATTCTTTATACTTAGTAAATGTCTTCCTCGTCTTGCACTCCCCAGGTTCTCGGTGCCAGCGTCGGTACACTCATTGTGGCTGCTATGTTTGTGTCCATGATTGTGAAGCAGCAGAAGGCTGCCAAGGCCAAGAAGCCAATCCCTCTGACCAACAAGGGTATGGAGGTTGTGACATACATCTTCCTGGCCGGTGCAGCCCTGAACATTGTGTCGGCTACGGTGTTTGGCGTGAAGCCTTACAACAGAATTTAATAAATTCTCAACTTATACTAAATGTCTGACTATCTTACGCTCGGTGTATCTTTTACCATGCTGATCGCATGCTCGATCGGCATTGATAGTATCAACAAAGCACAGGCTGCTAACAAGAAAAACTCGGGTGTGAAGGGTGCCAAGATGGCTGGAATCAAGTCTACCAACAAGCGCTTTCTGATTCTGCTGCTCCTGATTTCTATCGCAGGTATCCTTCTGAGCATCTACCGCATTGCAAAGGCTAAGGGTGCCATCAATATGGCCAAGAACCGGTACAACGCCTTCAAGGCTGCGCGGGCCGGTCCAGGCACCCCAGTCATGCCAGGCCCTGGTCCAGCTCCAGCAGCCGGAACCCCAGCTGCGAACCTGCAGCCAAATCCAGTTACGCCGGCCGTATAAAAAAAATTCATAAATACTAGTAATGGAACCTCTGATTTTGCAGGTACCCATAACAGTAAAAAATGGTAAAGCTGAAATTGGCAAACCGATGTTTGCCAAGGAGACACCGGCCGGTGCTCAAAAGCTTGCCGCTGCTCAACTTTCCTCTGCAAAGAGCCAACTCGCTGTTCTGAGAAGAAAGTTAAAAACCGCTGAAGCAAAATACAAGGCTAATCCGATACCAAATAATTTCAAGCAGGTCGAGTCGATCAAGGCTGAGATTGCGCGTCTCGTTGGTCAGACCAAGAGAGCTACGGAGAAACTCAGCTCGTCGTACAAGGCTATGGTTCAGCAGATGAAGAAAAAAATCAGGGATCTCAAGTCTCGGCTCAAGTCGGCCAAGGGCAAGGGTGCTCAGAAGGTTCTCGGTGATCGTCTGGCCCAGACTGTAAATCAGTATTATGACATGCGCATTCAGAACATCAGCAACCTAATTAAAAAGAATCGTTCAAATGTTGCCGCGATGCAGAGACACAGTACGGCGGCTAAACAAGTCGTAGCCTCGATCGTGGCACAGGAGGCCCGTAACACTATACCCAATCCAGTCCTGAAGGCGAAGCGTCTAGAGGCGAGCCGGAAACTCCGCCGAATCAAGTCAGATTTGGTCAAGGCTAATATGAGATACAAGGTGTTGGTCAAGAAACTGAACATGCTCAAGGCGGCCAAGAATCGGTTCAACGCTAAGCGCGGACTTGTCGCGGCCGTGTCTGGTGCGGCGAGTAAGTTTTCAGGCTCAGTCGAGAGACTTCGTAAGCTCGTGATGAAGCACGATTTGATTCTGCGTCGTCTTTCTGGTAAAAAGACGAAAAAGTGTCCAAGCCTCCAGCTCCAGAAACTGAAGCTGAACGCGGCAATTGGACGTCTGGCCAAACAGGAGGATAGCCTCAAAAAGAACCCTTCTAATAAGAAGCTCAAGGAGACTATTAGACGTACGCGTATCCGGATTGCTCGTCTGCGTGAACAGGTGGCGGCCGCTATCAAGTGTCGCGGAATGATCATCTGCGGAGACTTGAGAAAGGCGATGCGTAACCTTGAAAATGCAAAGGTTGGTTATGCAAAGGTGATTGAGACGGCCCGTAATCGTCCGTCCGATGAGGATGCCCAGAGAGCTCGTCTCAAGTATGCAAACCGTATCAAGAAACACCGGAACATGATCAAGTCCATCTGGAAATGCATATGTAACAGAGCCCAGAAGAAATATCACCAGTACAAAGATTTGTACGAGCGAAAGAAGTTGCCAGTTTACCGTCGCAGAATGCTCCTTCACAAGGAGATGCTGCGCAAGTGCAACTGCCGGGCCGCAAACATAAACTTTAGCCGGGCCAGCAAATCTTTTATCGTTTATCGTAATCGTTTTCAGTCAAATCCAATGGACCAGACTGCAAAGGAGAAAATGGATCAGTTTTACAAGAGTGTTTTGGTTCACTATGAGCGTCTCAAGATGTACAAGTGCAAGCTGCCGCCTCTGCCTCGCAAGATTGAAAAGCTTGGTGGCAAGGTTCAGAAAAAGATCGTAAGAAGACGTCGTTAACGACGACGTTTCAGTATGACTCTTTTACCATCCTTTTGAACAATTCGCGTACCATCAGTTTTTAAGGTAACAACAGTAACCCCACCAAACGGACCGCGTTTCGTAATAACACGCTGACCGTTAGGCTGGATAAGAATAGTTCTTTTACCCTGTTGTACAATACGCACACCATTTGGTTTAATGGTTGTAGTCACCATACGACCTAATTTGTTTCTTTTCATGATAACACGTCGACCATCTGGATAAGTCGTAACAGCCTTTCCTCGGCTAATATCGACAACACGTCCATCCTTGTACTTGCGTACACGTTTACGTCCTACGAAAACGCGAGGAGGTGCAACAGGTGGTGGAGGCTTGGGACCGGCGGCAGCCATTGGAGGCTTGGGACCGGCGGCAGCCATTGGAGGCTTGGGACCGGCGGCAGCCATTGGAGGCTTGGGACCGGCGGCAGCCATTGGAGGCTTGGGACCGGCGGCAGCCATTGGAGGCTTTGGTGGTCCGGGAACAAAAATGATATCCTTTATTCTTTCAAATAAAGGCTTGTTGTTTTGATAAGGAATTTGTATTCTCAGGGTACCTGCAACTGTAGAACTTTTAGGCATAGGAATGGAAAGTCCTTCTTTTCTTAGAACTAACGATCCTTGTCCACCAGGTTTGCCAGTGGACATTGAAGCACCAGGCGTGCCAGAAACTGGAGCTGGCGCTGCGCTTAATGGCCTTGGTGGAACCTGACCGGCCATCAGGTTAGATGGCGGTATGGAATTTTCAACCTTTACGGGTGTTCCTCTCATGGATAAAGGAACACCAGTTTGTACTGAAGGCGATGGAACTTTATTTGTGGATCCCATTGAAAACATAGGGACTTGATTCTGGACGACACCTGTATCTACAGACTGCAGAGATTTGCTGACGATAGTTTTAATTTCCTGTTTAGTGTGGCTTGATTCTGTAAAAGGGGCACCTAGCAGTGATGGGATATGTATAGACATATTTACATTTAGCCGAGATTAAAGTTCGACTGGTGTACCGTTCTGGGACGCCTGAGATACAGCCGCGCTCAGAGTCGCAAATAGCTGGGGTGTCTTGTTGACATCATAATTCATCGTACGGCCAGGTGAAATACCGATAGACTCTCCCTCGGCAAAAGCATCCTGGTTGGCTCCGAGGTACATAAACTGCCACCCCTCCTTTTCCTTGATTGTGATGAGATCCTTGATGTGAGCCTTTGTGTACGTCTGGCTTGCATTCTCGTAACCGTCCGTCAGGATAATGACGATACGCTTGTCACCTCCATCCTTGATCACTTTACCAATTGCATCGAGCAGGGCTGTCGATCCGCGAGGGCTGTACGACTCTTTGTTGAGCGGCTTCACATCGTCAATCGGAACATCCTTGTAGGACTCTAGGGTCTCGTGGTCAAACTGGATCAGAGTCATCGTACCACCCTGGCCCTTCTGACCCTCGAGGAAACTGTTGTATCCACCGATTGTATCATCCCAGCAGGACTGCATGGAGCCAGAACGGTCGAGCAGGAATACGCGGTTCATTTTCGTACATATTTCGGCACGTATTTTTTTATACCACTTATTGTAAATGTGTGATCCAGCTAATGAGGTTTACACACTTCGTGTAGATTCAGTGTTTGCCCCCTCGAACAACACATTCGTCGGCTTTATCAACATCCCTCTGAAAAACGTCATCAAGGCGGAACTTCTGAGCGCGAGCATTCACGCCAACGCCCTGACGACGGCTTACATGTATGTATACGTCGAGGAGCTCGTATCAAAGTTTAATGATCGGACAAACCTGCTGTACTATCTCCAGGGTGCCGGAACTCAGACTACAGAGGGTACAGCCCAGACCGGCGGTGCCGTCTCTAATGTCAATCAGATTGCAACTTCTATTGCGGCCATCCCAACCGAAGAGGTTAATGATCGAACTCTATTCTCGTTGGGAAACAATTACCCAGCCGAGGTTAACTTCATAGAGCCTATCCGCAGTCTGGAGAAACTGACGATCAAAATTCTGACGGCCGCCGGCTTGCCAGTTGCAACGCCTGACCAGCAGCCAACATTCTTAGTGTTTCGGTTTACGTGCTCGAAGCCAAATATTTGCCAGTACTAGACGTAATGGAAGACGCTTGAGGGGGTGAGATTTGAGACTGCTATTCTTGGGGGCCATTGCAACCTTGAACAAGAGTTTGGCGCGGGTCGGAACAGCCTTGAGCCGCTTTGTATTTTTCTTCGCCTGTTTACGGACAGCACGTGCAGCGTGTTTATTCATTTAACATCCTTAAAGTTTTTTTCTTCAGGACAAGTACAATCGATGGTCGGTCAAAGTCGGGATGAAATCTCCCGGCTCTTGAACACACATAATCCTGAAGATTCCTTTTATGTTATGGATCTCAATCAAATCAATAAAGCGTACGAAGAATGGACGCGGGAATTCCCGACCATCCGTCCATTCTATGCGGTCAAGTGCAACCCAGATTCGAGAATCGTAAAGAGATTGTCGGAGCTGGGTTCAGGTTTTGATTGTGCTTCACCTGCTGAGATTGATCTGGCCATTGAGGCCGGGGTCGATCCTCGTGATATTATATATGCAAACCCCGTAAAAAGAGCCACAGACATTCGGTACGCCTGGTCGCGAGGCGTGGCGGTAACAACCTTCGACTCGGACTATGAGCTGCAGAAGCTGTACGAGTGTGCCCCTCAAATGAAGGCCATATTGAGAATTAAGGCGAGTGATCCAACTGCACAGTGTGTCCTGTCGAACAAGTACGGCGCCGAGTTTGATACGGCAGCCAACCTGCTTATACTTGCAAAGCACATTGGGACGGATGTAATTGGAATCTCTTTTCATGTCGGATCGGGCTCGCGCGATCCGACTGCTTATGAGCGCGCGATTAATGAGGCGCGTGAATTGTACCAAATGGGAAAGACTCTCGGTCATCCCATGCGGATTCTTGATATTGGAGGTGGGTTTACCTACGGGAAACTCCCTGGAAAAATTATTCGTAGCGCGCTCGGCAATCTGGACATGACTATCATTGCCGAACCAGGGCGTTACTTTGCAGAACACGTTGGGACGCTCGTCTCGCCAGTCATTGGCAAGAAGGTCCTGAAGGAGGAGACACAATACTACATCTCAGACTCTTTGTACGGGTCTTTCAACTGCATCTTGTACGATCACGCAACGCCATCGGTTGACACTTACAATAATGACGGACCAAAGAAACGGAGCAGACTCTTTGGCTCGACATGCGACGGTATGGATGAGATCCTATCTGAAATTGATCTGCCCGAGCTCAGCATCAACGACTGGCTCATATTTGATAAAATGGGTGCGTACACAACTGCCGCATCGACCAACTTTAATGGCATACCATTCACGACCAGGACCAGATATTATCTGGATTAATAGTAATGGAAACGAGAAACCTACCCGAGTGTCTAGAAAAAATACGTCTATCAAGACAACAAGGTGGTACGTGTTGGTTCCACTCGGTAGTTAACGGCTTTTTATTTACGCCCCGAGGAAGAAGGTTATTAAACACAGCATTTATTGCATATACTTCAAAAGGTGGAAACTTTCGGCCAAGGTATAATTATTTAAGCTCGTGCCCTAGACGTAATCAGATTGAGCTCAGTTCATTCTGGAGATATGTAATGTATAGACTGGGTAAAATACCGTTATTCCCAGGTGAAATTAAGAGTATAAGGAATTTAAGAAGAAATATTATATCGGGTGGTACTGCAGATGATATAGTATTAATGTGTCAAAAGGTGTTTGGAAGTATTCAGTTTTATAGAGGTCGTGTAAACGAACTTGCCAACGGAATTAAGAATATAAATAGAACTAAAATTGGTCCATCTCCAGTTTATTATGATTATACATATGAACCAAGGTATATAACTCGTCACCCAGAAGATGATCCTAGTTTTATTTTAAATCATATATACATTTCTATACAGGATAAAGTAAATAATAGTTTTGGTCATGCTATTACAGCATTTACATGCACAAAGTGTACCAGAATCAAACAGCGATCGAATGGAACAACCAAACGCGTAAAAGTATCATGTGCAAATCCTAAAAAGATGAAGATTATACAAAAATCAGTAAGATATATTTATGATTCAAATGATTTACATCCTAGAAAACTTGACTGGATGAATCACCAGTCTGTATTAAATTATGTAAAAAATAATTACCCAACAGCTCAACACCCTAGTATAGCTTATCACTGTGTTTATATCAAACAGGAGATTTAGAGAGGTGGAGCTGCACCACAGAGTGCCCGTGATAAAAAGCGTATCTCTGCCAAACGGGACAATGATCGCCACATTTATTCGTCGAAAGCGATACGGATCAAGGAGGCCATGAAGAAGACTTAAAGATTATACTCGAATATTACTTGTGTCAGTGTCCGAGTTGGTCCAAGGAGCCAGACTTAAGATCTGGTGGTGTTTTCACCGCGTGGGTTCGAACCCCACCTGACGCAAAACTTGTTTCAGTTTCGAATACGAAGATATCTAGGGTGACCTGGAGGGTATGGTTGGTGTGCACGTGGAGGTGAAGGTGGAGCAGGAGCTGGTCTTATACGAGCTCTGATACCAAAAGGATCAAAAATGTTAGCACGTTGTTGTGGTTGTCTTCCACGTGGCCGTAGCTGTATGGGAGGGATTCGTCGACGAGCTGCCACAACCTGACGACGTCGTTCGGCCGAAGCAACCTGACGACGTCGTTCGGCCGAAGCATTCTGACGGCGCCGTTCGGCCGAAGCATTCTGGCGACGACGCTCGGCCGAAGCAAGCTGGCGACGCATTTGGGATAAAGAAACTGGAGCTCCTCCTGGTTCCCAATTCATCATATCTTGGCGTCTTTGTTCAGATGCTGCTCGGCGAGCCTGTGCGCTTGCGAGTTTTTGATTAAACAAAGCAGCGTATTGAGGTATTCTTCCTAAACGACTAGCTTTCCGTCGTTCTAAACTTTGGACCAGTTGTTTTTCCAAGTTTTTAAGACGTTTAGCTAAATTTAATTCAACTTCCTTTTGACCAGTAACTGTAGGTCTTGCCTGTCTTCTCTGGTGAGTAGCTATTTTTTTAGCTTGAATACTCCCCAGTTTACGAATTCCACTCGCCTTGCGTCTTCTCATACTTTGGACAAAATTATTTAGAACTCGCGCTTGGGCCGATTTATTATATTTCCCAAGAGATCCTCTCTGTTCGGCATTCAGTTTTGCCAGACGAGCAACGTTACGCTGTCCTTTATATTGGTCAATTATTGGAGAAAGTTCAGCTAATAATTGTTCTCTAAGAACTTTTGCCCTATCTTTTGACATTGCATTCTTTCTAATAAGACTGTTAAAAATACTTACAATACCACTTTTAAGTTTTTGTGCATCTAAAGCACTACCAGCAGCGCTTTGCACATATGTCCACATCTCATCATTTCTATGGCGAGGGGTACCATTTATTCTTTCTTGAATGTTTGTTTGTTGTCTTGCAGTTGCATTCGTGAAATGAACGCCCGGTCTATATATAGATCGACCAAAGTCTATTATACGAGCACCAAATCTACCTCTTGTCAGTTGCTGTATAACTATGTTTCCTGGATGCATATCACCATGCACTACTCCCAGATTGTGCATTTTATCATATTTATTTCGTAATTGCGCAACCGGAATTTTTACATTTGCTGTACCTGGTTTTCGACCCAGTACATCACCAAGAGTAAATCCATTTACAACACCACGTGAAGGATTATCATATAAATTTTCCATAATTATGATATAAACTCTGTTAAATCGTTTACTACTAAAATTATATTTAACAAACTGCTGAAACAGATTTATGTATCTAGATCCACTATAAGGGCCATTTCTTACGTGTAATGTGTTGGTTCCTACATTTCTTAAAAATAAACTTTTGCTTACATCGGCCGAATAAGATTTGAATAGTTTTGGTCCTATTCTATGTCCGGCCAGTAAATTACTTATTTTAATTTCATTCGCTGGGTCATCATCATTAGAAAATATAAACTTTGCTACAACCTTGTTATTTGAAGTCAGATTCATTGGAGCATTTGGTAAATTATATATCATACCATCCGCGGATCTTCTTCCGCCAAGACGTATACCAAAACTCCCCCATGGCCAGTTACCTGTCGGATTTCCTGTTCTTACACCGTCTGTGTTTAATTCGTACAAACCATTCGATGCAATAATAGTGTTTAAAAATCTATTCATTATATTCGCGTGTCTATTGCGAGTTCTACTGCCAAGATTATTTACTATATGAATAAAACCATTATAATTCGTATACACTTTCCCATGCTCGTTGGGATTTTTCGACCTATTATTCATTGATACTATTAAAAAAGATAAAAGTATGTAGAGTATGGCTGACCCTTATGAAATTTTAGGTATTACACGAGACGCATCTTCTGAAGAAATTAAAAAGGCGTATCGCAAGCTTGCAGTGAAGCACCACCCGGACAAGGGTGGCGACCAGGAAAAGTTTAAGGAGATTTCGGCAGCGTACGAGATTTTGTCCGATGCCGAAAAGAAATCCAACTATGATCAGTTTGGGGATGCACAGGGTCCACAAGGTGGTGGGATGCCCGACATGAATGACATTTTCAAAAACTTTTTTGGAGGAATGGGTGGTCACGGCCCTCAACAGAGAGGACCGACGCGCCGTCAGGATCGACAACATACGATTCACATTTCGCTCGAGGATGCGTTCAAAGGTATTGTCAAGAAACTCAAGATTAATATCGAACACCCTTGTTATTCGTGCCAGCAAAACTGCCAGGCTTGCAAAGGTCAAGGTGGTATCCTGCATCAGATGGGGCCATTTCAGATGCAGCAGCCATGCCAGGCTTGTTCGAGCGCCGGTGTCATCTCAAAAGGTTGTCCGGCGTGCGACAACAAAAAGATTGTACGCGAGGAGGATATCATACCGATCGTTATCAATAAGTGTATCATGGACGGAGAGACATTAGTAATCCCAAACAAAGGTGAGCAGCCAGTCAAACAGGGTGAAATGGCTGGGAACCTCTTGATCCAGGTTCGCGTCAGGCACAATCCTCTTTTCGTTCGCGAGGGGAACCATCTTGTATTTACGACGAAAATTTCTTTTGACGAATCCGTCAACGGGACCAAGGTGACGATTCCACATTTTGCCGGTGAGATGAATATCGATACTGCCTATTTCGGAATTATCGATCCGCGGCTCCGGTACGAGATTAAAGCCAAGGGGATGAATGAATCTTCGAACCTGTACATTGTGTTTGATATCCAGTATCCGAAAAGGGCTTAAACATCTGACACGTTTATAAACTACAATGGCCACTTTCAAGGTTCAGAAGCTTGTTCCTAATGCAGTCATCCCTACGCGCGGCACTCCTGGTGCGGCCGGTTACGACCTCTATTCTACTGACGGATTCATCATCATGCCAGGACACCGCGTCGTCATCCCGACCGGTCTGGCTATCCAGCTACCGGCTGGCACCTATGGTCGGATCGCGCCTCGGAGCGGTCTGGCTGTGAAGCATGGTGTTGACGTGCTGGCTGGTGTCGTCGATCCAGATTACACCGGCGAGCTGAAGGTGGTTCTGGTGAATACCGATCTGCGTCGTGCATTTATGATTCGTCCAGGCTACCGTATCGCCCAGCTCATTCTGGAGAATTACTCTACGGCTGAAATTGAGGAGACGCCATACGTTGAGCAGACCGAGCGCGGCGAGGGGGGCTTTGGCTCTACCGGTGTCTAACTCTCATCAGGAAGGCGAAGCCTTCCGTCTGAGGTTATTGTTCGGATCCACTTTCTTCGTTGTCGCTTTCCCTTTGGTAATTAAAACAAATTTATATAAACGTGCAATGGCCCACTGTTGAGCCGTTGCACCTGGTCGACTACCGCTCGTCTTCCACGCTTTAAGCCCTCGGTCATACACCGTATTCAACTTCCAGCGTGGGATACCCGTTTTTGATGAAATCAAACCTTTGTTAAACTTGAGCCCAGGATAAGCCTTGTGGAACATTACTGTCCAAGAGGACTTGCGCGTCTTGGCAAACTTATTAGAAGGTCCAAGTTTTGGATGGCGCGCACGACTACGTCTGAGAAGCTCGTTTTTACGCATAAGCTTCTGAGCCGGTGTGAGCCCACTGAAATATCTCTTTGGCCATTTCATTACTGATAATGGTTATTTTTTTTACAGTGATCAACTATACGAGCCATATGTCTAATCCAGTCATGGACGTCCGAGTCACCCTTCATCCGGTTACACGTCCAACAGGCAGTTACACAGTTTCCTTGAATATGAGCCATACTTGAATCGACCCGGTCGACTCCATTATAACCCCTGGTCAAATCTCGGTGACCGCAATAAGTACATTTATCCACCACCATATCAACAAATTCTTCCAATGTCAGACTAAACTCGGGATCGTTCGACTTGTAAGAGTTGTACAAAGTCTTGTAGTTGAATTTACGGTTTGAATTCTCATCGTCGCGCTTTCTATTCTTTGCACTTTCTCGGCATGTATTACACGTTTTGAATCCTCCAAACTCCTCTATCGATACATTCTTGCGTTTGCAGTCGGAGCAGTCTCTGTGAGTGCACGTCTCATCGTCGCTCATACTGCATTTTATAAAGTCTGAATTCTTTAGTCCCTTAAAAATATAAGACGCTAATAAAATATGGAGGGCTGGATTGCACTTACTCGCACGTCTACACTCGGTACACAGCCTCGTAAGGTTACTCTCTCTAAACGAGATTATGTCGTCTGGCGTAACCACAACAACGAAGTCCAAATAACATCCGACGCGTGTCGGCACCGCGGTGCATCTCTTTCAAAAGGCAAGGTGCTCGAAGACGGCTCGGTCGAGTGTCCCTATCACGGATGGAAATACACCGAGAATAGGTTGTGCAAGCCCTGGGTTTCGGACTGTGCTGATATGCTCCAGATAGACTTTGACAAGAAAGATCAGAATGGCCTCTTGTGGATTCGGCCCAAAGGACTCGTCGGTCCCGACCCACCCGAAGTTCCGCACATGACAGAACCTGGATTTAACACGATGTGGTTCGAAACAACAATCAAACAATCGGCCCAGATGATTATCGAGAATGGTATAGACCCTTGTCACGCCTCGTGGGTCCATGCAAACCCTCTCGGTTTCGGAACGGCCGGTGAAAGGCCCTCAAACGTCGTCCACAAGGGACACACTATCGAGTTTGACTACGTCCCGAACCGCGAAGCCCTCTCGACAAAGATGTTTGGGCTCTCGACGACTCATAATTTCCACACCTTTGTTCTGCCGTATACAACCTGGAGTGACGTCGTCGTCCATGGCGACAAGGTGCTCATGACGTACGTAACCCTCTGCCCACTCGACGAGTTTACGACCAAAATGTTTGTCGGGTTCAGCCAGAACTTTGGCGTCCCCTCATCTCTGTTTGTCATGATGGGCAAGGCGATCGTCGAGCAGGATCGTGTGATCCTCGAGAATTTAGATCCAAGCTTTCGATTCAAGGGTATGAATGGAGAGCATGATGAGCTAGTGATTACGTACAGGGAGGCTCTGCAAAATAGTATTTTCAAGTAATATGGATCGCGAATGGATTGAAATTCTCGGTCTCGGACTCCTGGCAACGTTAAACGATTATCAGGGGCCAAAGCATATTAAAAAAATGTACAGCGATAAAATCAAAGAGGTTCTGAATGACGTTTCCAACAGTGATTCCGAAACCATGCCTGACGTGTAAACATTTCTCCGGTATGAAACACATTCCATTCTGCACGCGCCGGATCATAAGTCAGGTTGGTACCAGGAAAATTCATCCTTGGTGCGTCGACGAGGTGAACAATCCAGCCCAGTGCGGTCCTGAGACAAAACACCACGAGTCCCTTTCTCTCTCGGAACAAACAGACGGGCCGACAGGCCACACTTTGACTCATCCTTGCGTGCGTTAGATGCGAAATCATACACAAGCTTACCGCGCCCCCTATAGACAATGTAACGGAGACAAAACCCAGTCTCCGAGTACAGGCCAGAGGCAAAATATAGACATTTTTCACAGGGTGAAACCATACACACTTTGCGAAAAAAATCTTTATATATAATATCAATGGATTTTGGAAATACCAAATACTACAATCAGAAGAAGCGCGTTATTACCCTTCGCAAGGGTAAGGGAAAGCAGGCTGGCTATGCCACCCTGAACGGCACTCGCATCGTGAGCCGCCGCCCAACCGTCTACTACATCATGAACAATGGTGCAATTCGCAAACTGACAAACGCAAACACCAGCGGCATCCCAGCCGCACTCAAGTACAAGGTGCTCAAGGGCAAGGCACCAAAGAAGGTAAAGAATACTGGCAATGCCCCCGCTCTCAACGCAGCAAAGAATGCCGTCCGCGCCAAGCGCATTGCTGGCCTGGTCAAGGCTCGCCAGGTGAAGGCCAACAAGGCTGGGTTCCGCGCCCTGCCGGGCTTTGGCAACAACCAGAACAGCCTGTTCAACAACAACCTGGCCAAGATGGCGAACAATAAGCTGGCAATTCGTGCCAAGAAGCTGGCAGCCCTTAACAAGGCTCGCGCCGCCAAGAAGATGCACTCCAAGAACCTTCCAGGTTGGTACAACACCGGCGGCAACCTGTTCGGCCCAACCAAGGCTAACCGCCCAAAGCGTGATCCACGCACCAACTGGAACCTGCCCAACCCAGGCAACGTCAGCGCCAAGAGCAACGCCGCCAACAACGCCGCCAACCAGACTGCCAACAAGCTGGCAAATCTGGCAGGCGTGAACGTCAGCACTGCCAACGCTGCCGCCAACGCTGCCGCCGCCGCAGCAGCATCCGTCACCCCATCCAGTGCCAGCAACACCAAGGCGAACACCATCGCCAACGCTGCCGCCAACGGCGCAGCAGCAGCCGTCCAGGCTCTGCCCGTCAATGAGCGCAAGAACAAGAATGCCGTTGCGTCCGCCGCAGCAGCCGGTGCCAGCCAGGCTGCCAACGCCGCCAAGAATGGCAACTCGACCGTATCCGAGGCCAAGCACATCGGTGCCGCGGCCGGAACCGCAGTCAGGAATGCCCAAAATGTGGAAAACGGTACACCGGCCATCAACACAGTATCAAACAATATGAAGAAACGACTCGCTGCGATGTTTGTCAAGCCCAAAACCAACTAAAAAGAACAAGCACTTATAAACTATGGTAGTCTTCCAGGCTATAGCCTGGGAAGGCAAAGACTCTGATGGTGGCGACTACATCATCAAAATCTTTGGACGCGCAGAAGATGGTAAATCGGTATGTCTCTCGACAAAGTTTCGACCCTATTTTTTTATAAAAACACGTGAATCCGCACACAAGTTTATCAAAGATCCGGTCGTTCACGCCGCACCCGTCAAGGGAAAGGATCTCTGGGGATTCACAAACAATCAAGAGTGTGTTTTTGTCAAGCTCGACTTTCACAATCTCAAGGCGATGAAAAACTATGAAAACAAAATCAAGCGCTCGTACAGCGTCTATGAATCTAACATCGATCCGGTCCTCCGTTTCATGCACCGGACAAACATCTCGTCGACCGGCTGGCTCGACTCTGGACCAGACTGCGAACGGGCCTACGTCTCAACTTGTGACATTGACATCTGGTGCAACAACTGGAAGACTCTCACTCCGGTAGCCCGAGACGACATTGCTCCACTCCGCATCATGTCGTTCGATATAGAAGCCTACTCACACGACGGCAGCTTTCCAGATCCGGAACATCCTGAAAATGTAGTCTTCCAGATTGGAATGACCACAAAGGTGTTTGGCCAAGAGGGGTTTCTGGACCGCAAGTGTCTCTGCCTCAAAGAGACTCACGCTCCAGATGCTGAATGGTTCGAACGCGAAGAGGATCTACTCGAGGCATTCGCCAAGTACGTCACACAAATTGATCCAGACATTATAACCGGATACAACATATTCGGCTTTGATCTTGAATTCCTCATGAAACGAATTAGAATCTTGCCAGTCTCTGCAGCCACTTGTTACTGGACCCGTCTCACCTGCAGATCAGTCCAGCTCGTCGAAAAGACTCTCTCCTCGAGCGCGCTCGGATCAAACCAACTCAAAATGGTACCGATGGTTGGTCGATACGTATTCGATCTCTTCCAGGATATCAAGCGCGAACACAAACTTGAATCGTATTCGCTCAATTCTGTGTCAAAGACATTTCTGAATGACCAGAAGAATGATATGCCGGTGCGTGAAATCTTCAGACGGTACAAGGATGGCGATCCAAAGGAACTCGGTGAGGTTGCCGACTATTGTATCAAGGATACTGAGCTGCCTCACGCCATTATGGAAAAGCTGTGCACTGTCCAGAATCTGATTGAGATGGCCAAGGCGACGTGGGTTCCATTGTCGTTTCTGTCCGAACGTGGCCAGCAGATCAAGGTGTTTAGCCAGCTGAGTCGAAAGGCGCGCGATCTTGGATTCATGATTCCGGTTATGAATTTCAGGCTCAGTGATGACAAGTACCAAGGGGCGACTGTACTCGAAGCGCAGACTGGAGCCTACTACGGACCAATCACTGCGCTCGACTTTGCATCTCTGTATCCTTCGATTATGATGGCTCACAACTTGTGCTACTCGACGCTCGTTATGGATCCCAAGTTTGACAACCTACCAGGTATCGAGTACGAGCAGTTTGGTCCGTTTCGATTCGCGCAGAGTGTACCATCTCTGCTTCCGGCGGTGCTCGGCGAACTCAAACAGTTTCGAAAGCAGGCGAAGAAAGATATGGCTAGGGCCGAAGGAACTCCGATGGAGGCTGTATACAACGGTAAGCAACTTGCCTACAAAATATCTATGAATTCAGTATATGGGTTTACTGGAGCGTCTAAAGGCATGCTTCCGCTTGTCGCCATCGCATCAACCGTTACTATGAGGGGCCGACAGATGATCGAAGAGACGAAGAATTATGTCGAGGCCAACTTCCCAGGCGCAAAGGTTCGGTACGGTGATACGGATTCAGTGATGGTCGAGTTTGATGTCGGAAACCGTACTGGTCAGGATGCTATCGACTACTCGTGGAAACTTGGCGAGGAGGCGGCCGAGCAGTGCACAAAGCTGTTCAAGGCGCCGAACGATCTCGAGCTCGAAAAGGTTTACTGCCCGTACTTTCTGTACTCTAAGAAACGGTACGCCGCAAAGATGTACGAAAAGAACAAGATGGGCGTCATCGCCTTTAAGAAAATCGACGTCAAGGGTCTGCAGGTTGTTCGGCGAGACAACTGTCCGTACGTACGCGAAGTTTGCAAAGAGATTCTTGGCCTGATTCTCGGTTCGAATGACCCTCTGCCGGCTATACAGAAAGCTAGACAGGCTGCCAAGGATCTCAAGGCGGGTGAGGTTCCAATGGAAAAACTGATGATGAGCAAACAGCTCGGATCCGACTACAAGAGCAAGTCTCTTGCACATGTTGCAGTCGTAGACAAGATGCGCGAGCGCGCACCTGGCTCGGAGCCGCAGCAGGGTGACCGCGTCCCTTTTGTCATTGTCCAGGGACCAAGGAATGCCAAGATGTTTGAAAAGGCGGAGGACCCTCAGTACGTGCGCGAAAAGAATCTGAAGCTCGACTATACATACTATTTTGAGAATCAACTCAAGAATCCAGTCTGCGACTTGCTCGAACCTCTCGTCGGAAATACAGACGTAGTATTCGAGAAACCAACCAAAAAAATTACCGATTTCTTTTCCAAGCCTATATAAATGGAGGCACTTCCAGTAGCCGCATTGTGGGCACTTACAATCACGACCCAAAAATACTCGCTCGGATCACTCAAGCCTGCAACTGCGTTTATTATCGTAACGCTGTTGCACACTTGTTTTTTACTCACATATCTGAGCATGAACTGGAAATCATTCAGAGAGGACCTTTCTAATGTAAACAATCGTATTTCAGTCATACTATTGTTTGGTGTATTTGCATCCTTTATCGCCAATCTCATGTACTATAGAAATCTGCAGGCGAATGCAGCGCCAGTCGTAAGCTCAGTCATATCGAGCGTCCCTCTCTTTGTCGCGCTGTTTTCATTCATGTTCCTTGGGACAAATATTACAGCCCGTCAGTATGCGGGTATGTTTGTTGTACTGTTTGGTGTTCATCTATTGAATGACTATACAAAAACAAATCTCTGAATATATTAAATGTCCGCCTTCCTTGCCGAATTCCTTGGCACTTTCATTCTGCTGCTCGCTATTATGATGACAGGCCAGCCTCTGTTTATCGCGGCCGGTTTCCTGATGGCCATCACCCTGGCCGGTGGCATCTCGGGCGGTCACCTGAACCCAGCAGTGTCGGTTGCCATGGTCGCCAAGGGTGACCTGGCCCCAGCCCGTCTGCCAGTCTACATCGTCGCCCAGGTGGCTGGCGCCCTGGCCGCCCTGGCCGTCTTCAAGCAAGTGAAGCGGAATAACGTGTAAGCACAGGGTCAAAGTTTACGCCCGTCAGGAAGGCGTCACGTTTTCTTGACTTTATATAACGAATTGCGTCATTTTTCGACATACCTTTCGACATCAGGTATGCCGCCACTACTGCTGCACTGCGCTGTTGACCAGCGTGGCAGTGCACCAGTACGTCACCACCTGAATTTCTTATATTATCGATACGCCGAATAATCATAGGCAGCGAAGCATGCATTGTCCGGTATGCATCCTGCGACATGTCATCGTTGATCGCCAGTCTCATCCCGTAGTTTGAAACCATAGGAAGATCCTTACTGCAGTTGATGACATACCAACCGGTTGGCACATTTTGAGCGTCATAAAAGTTGCTAAGGTAAAGGCGGTTTGCGATGTTGTACATTACTTAAACAATATAAAGTAATTCTGGTAAATGATCATCATCTCGATCAACCTTACTCGGATCCAGTGCATGAAGAATCTGTTTCACTATCTGAGGTTGATCCTTGACCAGAAGTCGGCTGACGAGATTCACATATGGGATCGACTCACGCATCCGGAAGATATGAAGTGGCTCAGACGAAACGTCATTGCAGACAAGCGTGTCCGTATTTATGAAAAAGGCGAACCAAACTATTCACCCGATGATATCATTGTCCACTGCGCCGACACTATCGTCTTCATTGACGTTCGGCGTTTTGACCAGTTTGTCCAAAAGGGTCTAGCGGCCGCGCACGTCATCAACGGAGATGCTGTCTGCGCTATGCATCAGAGGCTTTACGGTTTCGTCTCGGCTGATTTGTTCACACCAGAGACTTGTGAGCAGTTGTATCAGAATGCAGCTGCCGCAACCGAGATGCACAGTATGTTCCTGGACCACTTCAACGATTATCTGGAGGCGGCTGAGAAATCACCCGACGCCAAAACCCACTTTGCGAATAGCCCATTCTGGGTCGAGGGACCTGGTGGCCCGACCCTTGATATGAGTATGGTCGTTGCAAACCTATACACTACAGCCCAGCTTGGAGACGGGTTTGACGACCAGAGGTTTGCAACTAAATATACTATGTTAAAAGATAGGTACGCTGAGTTCCTAAGGAATGGAGGCTCAGATTGCAAAACTGATTGAGGAAGAGGTTGAGCGTCGTCTGCAGGAGAAGCTCACCAAGGTGCTAGAGCACATTTCAAAAACGTACGACGTGTCCATGAAGCAGCTGCTCAAGGACACGTCAACCCTGAAGGTGACCGACAACACCTGTATGGGTCTGACCAGCAAAAAGCAGCGTTGCCGCCTCAAGCAGCACGAGCATGGGTTCTGCAAGCACCATCAGAGCCAGCGGCCGATCCAGAGGTCGATGCAGCACACGTCGTCAGTCAGTGACATGTCAACCGTCAAGTCTCAGCACAACCACCCTGGTAATATATTATGGCAGGATGGCTGCCCTGGTTGTAGAAAGAAACCTTCAAAACAGCTTATGATAGATATTTAGTGACCGAAGGTGTGTCACGACACACCTTATTTAAAGCTTTGACTATAGTACAACATAATGAGCAAGTCAGATCTGCTATTTTCAGCACTGGATCGTTTCTATTCAGAGCCGACACACGCAGACAACTTGCTCGACGTCCTTCAACACCGAAAGGGCGTATCACTTAGGAATTTAGAGTGGTTTGTGACAAATTACTCAAAGTCCAAAAACTTGACGTATACAACTCCGAGCGGAAAAACCTTTACCGTCCATGTGGCTTACAAGTCATCACTGGACGGCTATTCCAAAAAATTGTTTGACCCCTTTTGTCGTACTGAGCGCATTACATATAAACTGAAAACAGGTGAAGAGGTGACTACGACTGTCGCCCAGTTAAACTTTATTCGCTGGTGTATTACTAATGGCATTATTGAATATCTGCTAAAAACTAAACAAAAACAAGTCGTCCAAAGCCATCCTTAATTTCCATAACTGTATATCCGTAATAGAACATGTAAAGTGAAAACGCCTTGGCCAGCTCAGTCGCGTAGGCTGGATTGAATTCGAGTGAAAGTGTTGTCGTACTCGAGTTCAGAGGCGAAAAGTCCATAAAACCCCCCTGATTATACTCTTTTGGATTCAATCCAAACGAGTATATATACATGCTCTTTGTCGGAATTGACAAACTGCGATCGAACGGCTGCTTCATTGTAAAGTAGACACCGCCACCGAGCTTGCTCAGAATCGGATTACCGTTGAGTGAAATCTGGGCCGAGTTGATCAAGTCTATGTAGTTGAACTTGACACCATTGAAGAATGTAATTGGTACGGCTGCGTTAATGTATTTAGTTGTGTAGCCGTATGAATATCTCGAGTCGACGTACCGAGTCAGGGACTCGTAATCAGAACGTCTTATAAACCAGCACATGAATGTTACTGGAAAGTTGGCTCCAATGTTGAGTGTAATCTGACCGTTGGTTCCTTGTTCAAAGTACAGAGGCGGCTCTTTCACAACGTGATTGACAACCAGTCGTCTTGGTTTTGTCTTTATGTACTGGCGCTCTTCATCCGTCAACTGAATCTCTTCAAAGATGACTCGTGGTGCCTCGACAAAGTCTGTAAGATTCTTAATCATTATAGGAGCTTGCCAGACGGACATGTTTACGACTGGCGTTCCGGCTGGTATAGTGGACCAGGTGAGCGTCCGACTGTTGCAGTTGGTGAACGAGTTGCCGCTTCGGTTACCGTAGAACATCACCTCATTATCTATACAGACGACCGCGTTTGCGGTTGGCCAGTTGCTGACAGATGATGTAGGTGCAGTCAGGACAAACGAGTTACTCTTGGCATTCAGATTACTGACAAGAGACGAGTATGTATAAGTATTCTGGAAGATGACATTCGTTCCGGCTGGATAGGCTCGTGCATACGTCGGACGAGTCACGGTCAGGTCCTGACCAGACTTTGACGAGTATGAGCAAATCTCATTCGTACCGACGAGTACACTTCCGGTCGACGGCCAGGTTGTGATGTTGCTCGACAAGGTGATGGTCGTCGCGACATTTGTTATTGCGGATGTCAAATTACTCAGAATGTTCGAGTTTGAAATTAGATTCGTAACAGAGACTCTTGTTCCGGCAGCGTGTATGCCCTGATATTTTTGGTATCGAGTCAGTGTATTTACAGCTGTGTCACCAGAATCCTTGCTGCCGTAAATGACAAGTTCAGTTCCGCCCAACATAACACTGCCGTTATAATACGGCCAGGGTGCCAAGTCTCCATTTATGTACATGTTTGAATCGGTCGACCCGAGTGGAAAACTGAGAGTCGTCGAACTCTGTACAGGATACGTAATCGTGTAATCACTTCCTGTAATATCTGTAACGATCGCCTGACCGACAATACCTGGTAGGCCAGTCACCGCCATGTTCAGACTGAGATCGTTTCTGTTCCTGATCACAACAATATTCGATGTGGTTGTCGTGTCGATCGGTGTCAGATAGTTTACGTTAGCGATACGGTTCGTATCGTCCCGGAAAGAAATGTCGATCGTTGTATTGTACTGGTTAATCTGAGGCTCTTGCCAGGGATATGAAACTGTCACATAGTTGCCGACAATAGGTGGAGAATCGAGCGTTATGAGACCATTAAAACTAGAAAGCAGAGTAACCACATTCAGACCGTTTATGTTTGCAGTCAGTGTCGCTCCGGCTATATTTCTTATGACGCCGTTTGCCAAGTTTGGAAAGATTACATATGTTGTTCCGGTTGATAAATAAGGTACGCTCTGATTAATCGTAAATGTTACTACTGTATTACTGGCTGTATACACTGCACTACCGACTGTGGCTGTAAAGTTGTTGAGATTGTTCGATACAATTACAGGGTCACCCTTCAAGTATATCTTACCGGTCGTCACACCGGTACCATTGATTTTCAT
>Ga0247723_1000213_pt1 | contig 37524 bp, 34 predicted proteins | sample MSEWelMarce5H_FC_FD_189079 | JGI IMG/M metagenome (GOLD analysis project Ga0247723, IMG submission 189079) | Subsurface sediment microbial communities from gas well in West Virginia, United States - MSEEL Well Study Marcellus 5H_FC | ecosystem: Environmental > Terrestrial > Deep subsurface >... | reverse complement strand
GGCGATGTCGTCAGGCTCAAGTCTGGCGGGCCGCTGATGACTGTCGATTTTATCGAGTTCGACGCAGAAAACAACGAGACCCTCGTCAACTGCTTGTGGGTAAAGCCAAACGGCGATCCGGCTGGGCTTAAAATTCCAACTCACATGCTCCAACCCTCAACCAAGGAAAACGCACGATGAAAACAATCGAAGAATTCTGCGACAAACACTATGCCTGCCGCGACGGTCAAGCATGGGCACTCATCCATTGCAAGGATATGAACGAGGCGTGGCAAACCGCGAGGCCCAACTGGCTGGTGTGGATAGCAACTCGAAATGGAGTGCTGACCGACGTTGAGCTTAGGCGGTTCGCCGTCTGGTCGGCGCGTCAGGTGCAGCACGTCATGACCGACGATCGCAGCCTCAACGCCCTCGACATTGCGGAGCGATATGCTAACGGCGATGCGACCGATGAGGAGTTAGCCGATGCCCGTGCTGCTGCCTGTGCTGCTGCCTATGCCGCCGATGCCGCCGATGCCTATGCTGCCGCCGAATCCGACCAAGCCCAATGGCTTAGAGCGAATACCAAACCGAACTTTGCATAATATAACAATGAAAACACAAATCGAAAACCTCAAAACCGAACTCCGCGAGTTCATAAAACTGTCCAAGACGGTGACGGGATTACCTTGGAAACAAGTCAAGGATTGCGTAGATCGTAAAGGGGACCAAAATGCCTTAATTGTTATTTTCGGGCGGCACGCTGGCCTATCTAAAAAGCAGGATGAGCGAGACGCCACATTCATAGCCCGCTCCCGCAATATCTCGCCAGCGATGGCGGAGTGTTTGCTGATAGCGGCAACAATGATTGAAGCCATGTCAATCGAGGTAAATGTTGAATGCTCAGATGAAGCTCTCAACGCCTACGCTCAAGACTCAAGACTAGCACAAGACACCCTCCAACAAATCCTCATTATCTGGGAGGCATCGAAATGACCCAAGAAGAAAAACGAATCAAGCTGGCTGAGGCTGCTGGATTTACGCAAGAAGAGCCGTGGTTAGATGGACGTAAATGCTGGGGGCATAAAAAACACCCAAATATTGGTTTTGAAGAGATACCCGACTACTTCAACGACCTCAACGTGGTGCATGAGTTGGAGAAGGTGCTTAATGCTGTGCAACGTTTGCAGTATATGGATAAACTTGGCTACCCGCACAATACGAGCTGCACATTCGCCACCGCCTCTCAACGTTGTGAAGCACTTGGCCTAACCCTCAACCTCTGGAAATGAAAACCTACCCTTACCACACGCCGGAAGGCATCATCGAGCTCGTCGAACAGCGCGAGTATGACGAGATTTTAAAACTAGCTCTCCAACTGGCCAACCTTCGAGCGGAAGACATGGCGACGATTAAAGAGTTGCGCGAGGCTATCAAAACAGCCTACGACGACTTGCTCAAGATCGCCACGATGCCGAAGTATGACCAAGACGATAGTCACAGGTTACGCAATCTCGGAATGAAAGCAGCTTCCAAACTCCAACCATTCATCATACCATGAACGACACACCAACACCAGACACGGACTCCGCGCAATGTGAGGGATTGCTTAGAGGCAACGCAGTTCCCACGCACGTTGTCCACGTCAACTTTGCACGCAAACTAGAACGCGAGCGAGACGCAGCACTAGCAGCTAACGCTGAGCTTCTCGAACGTCTTCAGGAATCCCGTGAGTCTCACATCATAGCAACAGCTAAGAAGGTTCAGACGATCCAGCAGCAGGCCGTGATGCTGGATAGGTTAGCCGCTGCTCTGAGATCCATAGCGTGGGTCGAAGAGACAGGGAACAGGGATTTTTCATTGACAGGCGAGATCGCTTTTGAAGCTCTCTCCGCCTATGCCAAACGCCAACCATGAACTTTGACACGATCACCGATTGGAACCAGACGAACGAAGCCATTGCCTCGCAGCTTGGCTGTTGTGATAGGACAGTCCGAAACGCTCGACGCGCCAGAGGACTGCCCAGAGCACCGGACAAAAAGATCTACAGCCTTTTGAAAGAGAGGATGGCGGAGATTTGTGACGCCGCTTGGCGCAGAAATTCCAACGTAGCCATTGCAACAATCCTGCGTTGCAGCATTACTGCTGTCCGCCTGTTTAGAATCAGTAACAACAAACCAAAACACATCCGCAAATGACACCCACACCAAGAACAGATCGAGTTAGTGTTGACGTGCAAAGTCAACTAGAACGCGAACTCAACGAGAAGCTGAAAGCCGCTACCGTGCTCCTCACCCGTTGCCGTGACGCAGCGGGCCGAATGGAAATAGGTTTGTATGAAGACATTCAAGAGTTCCTCCACACGCAACCCTGAAACACCATGACCAAAGAAGAAGCCCTAGAACTACTCCGAGCTTATGCCAATCTCGACAACCCCGAAGAAGCCCATATACTCACTGATCGCGTACTGTGCGATTTATTGGTAGCACTTGGCTACGAGGAAGTAGTCAATGAGTTCCATAAAATTGAAAAATGGTATTCTTAACCCTGAAACACCATGAGAAACGTAAACTGCCCCAAAACAAAAGTCTTCATTCGCTGCGATGCCTTTGGTGGGTCGCCCACAGAGTTTGAACCCGCTTGGCTTGTCTCTGTCCGAGCAATGCGTAACCGCCCCCTTGCCTTCCAAGCATGGGTGGAGAAATACGCCGCCTGCTTCGATAAGATCCCGCCACAGTGCATCTATTGGTATGAACCGGAGGAGGAGCACAAAGCCTTGCCGCTGCACAAGGTGCAGATGTGGGAGTGCCTCTCCGGCTCCATTGAAATCTGGCGTAAAGACCAACTCAATGACGTGCCAGTGTTGGTGAACCTCGGCAAAGGACTGCCACCTATCAACGGGCACTACTGGTTCACGATTGACTACATGCCCGAAGGTCAGGCGCAAGGTATCCTCGACGTTGGCGACTCAGAGCTTCTCGAAGAACACAAGGAGGGCAACGTGCTTCGTCTTGAGAACGGCCAGATCGCCATCTACCCGAACAACCGAATCAAATGGTTGCCTGTATCCCTCACGGGCAAAGAAGCCGCTGCTACTATTCCCGATTGGGATGTGGCTACCAACGCCCAATGGGACGAATGGTGGTCTGATTCCGACGAGATCCTTGGAGACTCCAAATGGGCCTATTAAAATGAAACCTCTCGAACTATCTTGGCGGGAACAGATTCAAATCAATACCGCCATAGCCCACCATACAAACGAAGAACTTGCTCTCGGCTTCCTGCGATATGAAGCCTTGCGTAAGGTATCCCCGCGCCAGTTCTGCGAGCTCCATGCTAGAAACTTGGCTGGGGAAAACTTCGATGACATGCTAACCCTACTTGCTTTTCAAAAGACATGACCCCCCGCGATTACCAACTTCCAAGCATCGAACGCCTAACCAAAGCTTTGCCAAGGTTCGGAGTCTGCTTGGATGCGTCGGATACAGGCGTGGGAAAGACCTACGTTGCCGCTTTTACAGCCAAAGCTCTTGGTTGGAAGGTGGCCGTAGTCTGCCCCAAGTCTGTTGTCCCATCTTGGGAACTCGCCTTGAAAACCATCGGTGTTCCCTATCTGTTTATCGAGAACCCTGAACGTATCCGCTATCAGGCTCAATGGGGCGAGGTCTGCAAAGATGGCTTTGGCTGGCAATGGAAGATGCCCGAGCGTTGCCTAATCATCTTTGATGAAGCTCACCGCTTCTCTGGCGCAGATTCGCTGCAAGCCAAGATGCTAGCCTCGGCCCCTAAACCTGTGCTCATGCTCTCGGCTACTTGCGCGGATAGCCCATTGAAGATGCACGCTATCGGGCACCAGCTTGGCATCGTGCATTGGGACAAGTGGTTTGAGTGGTGCTTCAAGAACGGCTGCGTGTTTAACAAGCCCTTCAGGGGACTCAAATACGTTGGCGACGACGAAGTGCTCAAGCGCATCCACAACCAAATCTTCGCAGAGAAGGGCGTGCGTATCCGCATTGCCGATCTCGGTGACGCATTCCCCGACAATTCTGTCGAAGCCGTGCCCATTCCTTTGGAGGATGTATGGGAAGTCAATGCAGAATACGTCGAAGCCATCGAGCTACTGGAAGAGGAAGCCCCCAACGCTGCGGTAGCTATGCTACGGGCAAGGCAACTCTCTGAGCATCGCAAACTCAGGGCTATGATTGACATGACCGACGACCTTCTGGCAACCGGAAAGTCAGTCGCCATTTTTGTTTGCTTCAGGGAATCCCTCGACCAGTTGGCAAAGCAGTTCCCAGAAGCAAGTTTGATCTACGGGGATCAACCCGCTGATGAACGAGCCGATGCCATCCATGAGTTCCAGTCTAACCAAACCCGTGTTATCATTGCGATGATTCAAGCGGGGGGTGTTGGAATCAACCTGCATGACTTAGACGGCAACTTCCCGCGAGTCAGTTTAATCAACCCTTCGTTCTCTGCCATTGAACTTATCCAGACCCTTGGACGCATTCACCGCAACGGCGGCAAGTCGCCCTGCATCCAGCGCATTCTTTTTGCTGCGGAGACAGTCGAGGAGCGCGTGCGTGAAAAAGTTCAACTAAAAGTGGACAGGATAAATCTTTTGAACGATAGCGATCTCCACTTTTAAAACCACAAAATATGAACCTAAGACCAAAAAGAAAACCACAAGTTCCCGTCGAAGTTAAGCTGGACAAGATCAAACGATACAACGCCATTATCGCGGCTGGCTACACAGAGAAAACCGCCTCGAAACGAGTCAAATCGACAGCACGCACTATCAGAGAGTGGATGAAACAGCTTTCCCTTGCCTAACCATTTATGTCTGAAACAACAACACCACACGCAGAACGCGCACACTCAAAACGCAGCCCTTCTTCCCTTGGGAAATATGCGGTTTGCCCACATTTCAAACAGGATAACGATCAGCCTGTGCATCCAGTGACCCTTGAAGGGACGCTTATCCATGAGGCCATCGAGAAGAAGAATCTTCGGGGATTGACCCCAGAGCAACGGGTCATGGCCAAGGTAGGCTTGGACTATGTTGAGACAGTCAAAGCCACAGGTAAGTTTCTCCAATACGACGAAATCTCCCTCCGCATACCTTTGGTCTATGACAAGAAGGGGCACGCCGACGTAGTGCTACTTTCCCAAGATGGTAAAACCGCCCACTGCATCGACTTCAAAGCAGGGTATAACCGCCAAGCGGATGCAGAACAGAACCTCCAGCAGAAGTGCTACATTGCCGCCTGCTTGGAGAAGTGGCAGTCTGTGGAAACCATCACGGTTCACATCGTCTATGTTCGCCTTCAGGAGGCTGACGTCTTCGAGTTTACCCGCGCCGACGAGACCCGCATCCAACTTGAAATCTTGGCTGTGGATCGTCGAGCCGAGGAAGCCGAGAACTTTGAACGCACTAACAAAGGAGGGCTGTTCTACCACCGTGCCGACCCAGCGACCTGCACCTACTGCGTCAAGGCTGGCGTTTGCCCTGCCATGCAGCAGATCACCGTGCCAACAGCCCAAGCCTATGCTCAAGCCCGTCCCGATAGCCTCAAGGTGCCGGAAGCGTATGACCCGTCACTCATCTCAGACCCCGACGTCATGGCAAAAGCTCTAACCGTGGCGGGGATCATGGAGACGTGGATTTCCAGCGTCAAGAAGCACGCGCTTCAGCTTCGTATGGACTTGGGCTTGGACATCCCCGGAACGACTCTTGCCCACCGAGCAGGCACCAAGACAATCGTGGACCCAAATTCTGCCTTCGCCCTCGCTGAGAAGCACGGAGTCACGCAGGGAGAATTCATGACGGCAGTCAAAGTCAGTGCCCCTGAACTGATCGACATCGTTTCCTCCAAAGCGGCACACGGCAAAAAGAAGTTCACGGCCCAAGTATTCGAGGATGAACTCCGCGATTCAGGAGCCTTGAGCGTTGGCCCAGAAACCTTTTTCCTCAAAAAGTCGAAATAAAATTTGACGATCTTGGATCACCCAAGTAAGTCGATGCCTTCCTCGGGCATTCATCCGAGGTGAATAACAAACCCCCAAAAAACAATGGCTACCATCTCACTAAAACCACAATCCGAACTCACAATCGTTACCACTCCCGAAACCAATGCCGTCGTAAGTGCGGCGATCAACGTCCCTTCTGCCTTTGAAGGGGAGTTTACCGCCGCCGACCGAAAGGTTCCCTACCTCGCCATTTGCCAGAAGTCTGGTAAAATGATGGATGACAATCCAGCTTGGCTTGGCAACTTCATCTACGACAAGCTGCACAATCTCGGCAACAAGCTGAATGTCATCTTCTTCCGTTGCAAGAAGAGCTATGTGGAAGACCTTCCCTACGGCTCTGATGCTTTCCCGCAGAAGTTCAACACCATCGCGGAAAGCCGTGAAGCTGGTGTTGCCGTTCAAGAAGTTGGCGAACTTGACTGCTTGATCGAAGTCCCTCTGGACTTTGAAGGCGCAGAAGAGATTGAAGGCAAAGGCTATATCCCCGCACGCTACACAGTCCGCAGCACCGCTTACGGTGCAACGGTGCGTATCTTGATCAAGGATGTAAACCTCCGCCTCAAAGGTGTGCTTTCTTCCGGCATGTACACCCTAGCAGTCGAGAAGAAGACCAATGGCAGTAACTCTTGGTTCGCGCCAAAGCTCAGTCCAAATGGTTCTACTCCCGAAGCTGTGCAGAATTTCATCGCCGACAATTTCTAAGACCCGTTGTTCGGCTGAAATGAAAGTCTCCGCTGTATCTCCCGCCCCTGTTAAGGTGCTCCCCAGCAAGGGCGGGAGAAAAGCTGGTGAACTCACCAGTGCCTTAATGATGATGCCGCCTATGACGACCATCACCATTGACTTTGAAAAGGAAGTCCCTAACAGCACCCTCTATCCTTCGGTGAGCCGCTACGCTCGCAAAAACAAAATGAAATTTGTCTGCCGAAGAATCTCCCCCCGATCATTTGCCATATTTAGAATCACATGAAAACCATCTCAAAAGAGGAAGCCGTCGCCAAGGGCATGAAGCCTCTCACCTTTGCGGCCCCTGCTGACGATCCCTTTCTTCAAAAGGCTATCGCTGACATGCAGCGAGTCCGAGGAACCAAATGGGCTTTGGTTCAATATTCTGCGGGAGGCGACATCGAAGTCTGGCGTGTCCCGCTTGAAACCAACAGGGAAGGTCCGCTGGAGCGGCTTATTGGGGGTTTCAACTAACCAATTCGACTCAGCGGCGTGGACAGTGACACGCAGCGTAAAGCAAAGGTGTAGCCATCTAAGCAGCCTTCAATAGCAGGTGCAATTCCTGCCTGAGTCGCCTAATTTCCCAAACCATGAAACGAGTAATCTTAGAAAGTCCGTATGCGGGGGATGTCGAAAGAAACCTTGAGTATGGCCGTGCCTGTCTGAGAGACTCCCTCATGCGTGGAGAGTCCCCCCTTGCCTCTCACATGCTTTACACCCAGTCGGGAGTGCTCGATGACGACGACCCAACCGAGCGCAGACTAGGCATTGAGGCGGGACTGGCTTGGTGCGAAGTCAGTGATGGCACAGTGGTCTATATTGACTATGGCTTTACTAAAGGAATGCTGAAAGGTATGTGCAGGGCACACGCTTTGAACAAACCAGTTGAGTATCGGCGCATCTTGTCGCAACAAGTAACCCCACACCACCATGCCAGAGAAAAAACCAAACCTATCAGTCGGACGCGGCGAAAAGCTCCCAGTATCTAAAGGTGCTGGACTCACAGCCAAAGGTCGAGCCAAGTATAACGCCGCTACAGGCTCCAACCTCAAGGCACCTGCGCCGAATCCCAAGACGCCCGCAGAGAAGGGTCGCAAGGCCAGCTTCTGTGCTCGCAGCGAAGGCTGGACTGGCGAGCGAGGCAAGGCAGCAAGAAAACGCTGGAAGTGCTAGACAATCTCAACCTCTAACCTATACGGTTATGCGGTAACTCGGAAACGGGTTGCCGCTTTAATTTAACAAGAACACTGATATGAAAACTTACGCAGTCGATTTTGAAACGTCCTATACCAAGGACAGATCTATAGGAACCCACGGAACCCTTGGCTACTTGTCCCACCCAGACACGGACATTTTCATGGTCGCCGTAGTTGGCGAAGGAATCCAATACGTCGGACCACCACAAGATGCCCCTTGGGACTTGGTTCGCGGGCAGCGAGTGATTGCCCACAACTACTCTTTCGAGTGGGCGGCTTTCCGTGAATGCGAGCGCAGAGGCATCATCAAGGAGCCGCTCAATGAGACAGGATTCTGCTCCGCCAACCTTGCTGCTTATCTGCAAGCTCCGCGCAACCTGTTGGGAGCTAGCCAAGAACTTCTTGGCATTCAACTCGACAAGACAACTCGCGATAAGTTCAAGAACAAGAACTTCCACACACTCCCTGATGCTATCAAAGAGGAGATCGCAGGATATGCGCTGATGGATGCCAAAGCCTGCTATATGCTCTGGGAGAAGTTCAGGCATCTTTGGCCGGAGCATGAACAGCTACTCTCCGCCCACACTACCCTGATGGGGCACCGGGGCATCTCCGCGAACGAAGAAGCCATTGAAAATGGCATCCGAACCTACAAGGAAATCTTGTGGGGTTTGGAGAAGCTGATTCCATGGGCGGGAACCAATCCCGTGCTGTCTTTGCCGCAACTCCGGGACGCTTGCCGCAAAGCTGGCATCCCTGCGCCCGAAAGCACTGCCAAGGATGACGAGGACTTCCAAGTCTGGGCGGATACTTATGCCGATAAGGTTCCCTTCGTTGCCGCCGTGAGCCAGTATCGCTCTACCAATCGCTCCCTCAACGTCTTGGAAGCCATGCAGATTCGCACGCTTGAGGGTCGTGTGCGCTACGGTCTGAAGTACTGTGGTGCTGTGCCAACTTTCCGGTGGAGTGGGGACGCTGGGCTAAATGTCCAGAATTTCCCTCGCGAACCTGTTGGAGGCATCGACATCCGAACCATGTTTGAAGCCCCTGCTGGTAGGTCGTTTATCTCTGCGGACATGAGCCAGATTGAGCCTCGAATCGCACTTTGGTTGACGGGCAATACCACTCAACTTGAGAAAATCCGTCAGGGGATGTGCGTTTACGAAGTTCATGCCCGTCAGACGATGAGGTACAACCTCGACATCAGCCTCAAGGAAGCTGCCAAGAAGGACGAGGAGTATGCCAACATGCGGCAGGCTGCAAAGGCTCGCGTTTTGGGGCTTTCCTATGGTCAGTATAGCCGAGGTTTCCAAGCCTACGCCAAGACCTTCGGCCTTGAACTAACTCTCGAACAAGCTGACTTTCAGGTAACGCAGTTCCGAAGTAAGAACCCCCTGCTCACCGCTTTCTGGGATTCGTTGGAGCTTGGCTTGCGGCAGTCGAGAGGTAAAAGCTTAGAACTGGACAACCCTAATGGGCGGAAAATGAAGTACTTCGATGTCACTATTGGGAGAAATCCGAAGGGCTTTCCAGATTATCGTGCCCGAACTGTAATGGGCGGAGTGCCAACATATTACACGTCTGGCAAGCTCTTCAATAACTGCTGCCAAGGAATCGCCCGTGACGTGTTTGCAGAGAAAATCACTGAGATCGAATACAAGCTTGGGCTACCCGTGTGCCTGACTGTTCACGATGAAGTCTTGGTGGAAGTCGATGCTGCGGACGCTAAGGACGCACAACGAGAAATTACCCGAGTGATGGCAACATCCCCTGAGTGGATGCCTGATATCCCCTTGGCTTCCGACTGCAACATTATGCAAGCTTATGAAAAATGACCCTGAACTAATCCTATTATTGGAGCGAGCCTCCGAAATGCTTGAAGACTATGCAGAGCTTTGCGAGGAGCGCGGGAAAAGCCGACGCGCCGAAGCGGCCCTACTATGGATCGAAAATGCTGACGATTGGCGTAAACAACAGGAAGAGGATTGACACAGTTGGTATTCCCAACTATACCCCACTCCCCAGCTTTCACAAAACAGTACACCCATGTTCAAATATCTAGTCAATCTTACATCACAAAATGTCCTCGACTTAGCGATTCCCTTTACCTGTGAAGCCCCTTCAATACCCGCTAGCATCACCAGTAAAGATAGCTACCGCCGCTGGAGCTTGGAGCCTACTACTAACCACGTTTTCGCGTCCCATTTTGTCGGGATTGTCGAGACCTTGCGCGTATCCGACAGCAACCTGCCTTTCAAACAGGTCGGGGCTATCTTTGACTTTGACACTCGCTTTGAGGGGGATGCCATTGCTCAGATCGTGCAGAATGTTGATCCTGAGTTCCGCCCTCGCTACCTGACCAGAACCTTCTCAGGAGGTATCCGCCTTTGGTATATCTTTGAGACTCCGATGCTATTTCACGATGCCAGAGTCGGTTTGAAGTTCAGTGATCTGGTGATCAAGAAGCTGAAAATTCGCAGCCTCTTTCCCGGCTTCGATGACAAAGCTGCCAAGCAATACGGGCAGTACTTTGAAGTCGGCCATAGCTGGCAGGAAGTTCCCAATTCGGGAACAATCCCTCTCGTCCACCTAGAAGCTTGGATGGGACAAGCCATTGTTCTGGACGCTAGCTCCAAGAAGAAGGGCGGCGTTACCATTCCCTTTGATACAGTCCGCGAAGCTCTGGAAGCCAAGTATCCGGCTGCATGGCGGGAAGGCTGGGATAAGTTCGTCGTTGGCGCTCGCGGTTGCCGCTTTTGGGATGGTGGAAACGCTACTTCCTGCATTGTTCGTGAAGATGGAATTACCTGTTTCACGGGGGACGTGGGCTTTGTCAGTTGGGCAGACTTGCTAGGTCGCGAGTGGGTGGATAAGCACACCGATGCCGCGATGGGAGAAGCCATTGAAAATGTGTGGTTTGAGGCGGCTGCCAACAAATACTGGCGTTGCAATACCAATCTTGGCTGGCAACAGCTTCAAAAGGAAGACTTGCGCCTGCACTTCCGCATGAAAGGTATTGGCGACGAACGAGTTGACGGGGAAACTTCCAGCCCGATGGATCGAGTCCTTCATCAGGTTCAAATATCCCATGCAGTTGGCGGAGCCTTCCCTTTCCACTTTAAGAAGGACGACATTGTTACCACCAATGGACAGCCGTTCCTCAACATCTCCCGCGCCAAGCTCGCGCAGCCTGATGTGAGTCGCACAGGAGCTTGGGGCGATGGGTTCCCAAATCTCGCCCGCTACTATGAGGGCTTTTACAACCGCGCCCAATACCCTATCCAATTCGCCCATGCTATGGGGGAGAAGATGTGGACTTACAAGACCGCCTTTGCCGGAAACCTGCAACGGGGTCGGGTAGTGGTTCACGCTGGCCCTGCGGGGGTTGGTAAAACCTACACGCTTACCATAGAAGAATACATCTACGGCATCTTGGAAGACGCCAGTCGCTATCTCTTGGGGCAGGATTCCTTCAACGGCTCCTTGGTTGCCGCGCCTATTTGGGGGGTTGATGACCCAGTAGCGGCTGCGGATTCCCGAACCACTGCGCTATTCTCGCAGATGCTCAAGACCATTGCTGCCTGTGACAACATACCTGTTCGCGGTATGTATCGCGAGTCCCTGAGGTTGCCTTGGGTTGGTCGGGTATTCGTCAACATGAACGACGATCCTGAATCCATCCGAATGCTTCCAAGCACAGAGTTGAGCCTTATCGACAAACTTGGACTGTATCTGGTTCAGCGTCCTTTTGAGGGCAAGTTCCCGTCAAATGACGTGATCAAGTCAGAGATACCCGCTTTTTGCCAGTTTCTTCTCGAAGGGCAGTCTTTCCTAGAAAGCCTTGTGCCTGACCTTTTCTGTGATCCTCGCTGGGGCGTAAAGAACTACCATCACCCACACCTCTTGGCTATCGCTGAGTCGGCACAGACATCAACGTCCGTTGAGGAGTTCCTTAATCTCTGGCGCAAGCTTTGGTTTTCAGCGCAAGGGAACACGGATCGTTTTTGGATGGGCAATCCGACTCAACTCATGGAAGCTATTGCCAACGTGGACACTCTTCGCGACATTCAGCGCGGGGTAGTGCATGGGCCTCAGGCTCTTGGTAGAGCGCTAGCTCAACTTGCTCTCCGCACCAACGCTCCCAAGTGGCTTAAATCCCACGGGGAAAAGCGAGTTTATACTATCTACCGCGACGATAATGGCGACGCATAAAGGCATCAAATTCCACATCCGAAAAACGCCAGCGGGGATTGGCCCTCCGGGCACGAACAAACGTGGCCCCAAAAGTGGGAAAGACTACCATACGGAGCGACCTACCATTTACCCGTTCGATACCTTGGAGGTTGGGCAGTCTTTCCTAGCCCCCAAGTCGTTGCGGAATAAGCTCGCTCCGCTGGCAGTTTACCACGGGAAAAAACTGGGCCGTCAGTTTGCTGTGGTGCAGCTAACCTACGACAAGAAGAAAATTGCCGTGTGCCGAACGAAATAAACTTGACGCGAAAACCTCGCTAGATTATGGCTTCGGCCATGACTACAGACACAATTACAGTAAAAGGCAGAGAGTTTCACATGTTCAAGGAGCCTGTTTCGGGGCGCTGGCGCGTGCGGAAACGCACAGAAGATGTTTACATCGACAAGTCCACAGGTTGCACAGAGCTTACTGAAGCTCGCCGTTGGGCCAAAGTCTTCATCGAGAAGGAGCTTGGCAACGCTTACCGCTTGGCGACAGGTGGACACACCTTGGAAGAGGTGGCACAAGCCTACCTCACCTTCCCAAAACCTGTGCGCCCGTATGTGGCGGCTGCAAACGTAGCTCGCCTGCGGAGCATTGTTCAGGTCGCGATGGGCAAGGAACTCCATGAAGTCCGTGCTCGCACCATAACTTATCGCCTTTGGGAGGACTTCATTGCCGTCAAACACGGCGGCAGAGTTGACCTTTCTACTCCACGGAGGGAGAACATCAGCATCATGGGAGCCATCCGGTCTGCCTGCTCGGTATTCCCCAAGAAATTGGATCACCGCTATGCCGAGGCGGGAATCAACTTGGACTTTGCAAACCTACGCAGGGTTCCTTCGCTGCCCGTCACTTCAGTTGCTCGTCACGCTTTGCCTGAAGGTTGCCTCGAAAGGTTGCTTGAGGCGTGGAACCGCCTGAAGACCTCTGACTCTGCCTCAGATCGCGCTATCTATACTACCGTAGGGTTGGCCTTGCACGCAGGGCTGCGCTCCAGCGAGATCGCGGCGGCTCAAAAGCATTGGCTCGCTGCCAGCGGGACAGAGATCAAGGTAGTTCTCAAGAATCGCCCTGAGGAGGGCTTCCGCACCAAGACAGATTCCCAAACTCTGGAGAACTCTTGGCTCAGTGGTTTGGTGATCGACTTGGGCTTTGCCTTCCACTTGATGTCGTTGCCTGAGGGCAAGCTGGTTCAGTATCCACAGTCTTCCGAGGATTGGTTCTTTAACTCGGTGGTTAACCGTTGGATTCGCCAGTTCATCACCAAAGAGATGGACGGGAAAGGCTTGCACCGCCTCCGCGCCGAGTATGCCAATCTGGTCAAACTCAAGTATGGAGACCGCATCCTAGCCAACCAAGTAGGTATCGACGCTGCGCGTCTCGCTTTGGGGCACACAACCTCAGGCACTACTCTTCGTCACTACTTGCAGGCGCAGTAGCCTGCCAACAGTGAGATGGGTATTCCAGTCCATCAGTAGCCAACGGTAGCCAAACCTTGGCTCGGAGGACACAACCACAGACCTTGCAGGATTCCAAAGCGGAGTCCCGTGAGGTCTGTTTGTTTCCGACCAACGATACCACTTTCTTGATCATGCCAGCACAACCCCAGCAGCCTTGGACGGTGACGTTAAGCGGACAGGTAGAACAGATTACGGCTCGTCTTTCGGCCTCTTCTTGGGGAACTGTGTCCCCTTTCCAACTGGCCATGAGGGCGAAAAACCTTTGAAGGTCTGCCATTTGCAGATGCCTTTTACTTACGTCTGCCTTTCGACCCGTGCAGGGCACCTGTTCGTTTTGCTTGCAGAGTTCATCTTGGAAGCGGTCTTCCCAGCCTTCTGCCAAGTCTAGTCCCATTGCGTTCCGGTGCGCGAAAACGTCATTGAACACTTGCCAATAGGAAAAACCCGTGAATACCACGCCAGTTTCAGGCTGGACGTAGCGCCACTTGTTTGGAGTGCCCCTGCCGGGAGAGGTGACTTTCATCATGGGGTTACATCTGCTCCATGTACTTTGTCATGCCCTTGGCTTTCTTTTTCATGGACATGTCCTCGGAGTCCTCAGATTCCATCCCTTCGGGAACGGATTCCTCTGCAAAGTCTCCAAGCATATCGTTGAAGGCTTTGGAAAGAGCATCTTTCTGGTCTGGTTTAAGGGGAGTCATAATTACTTGTAGCGGAGTTGTTTCTTAGCGGCTTCGGTGGCATCAGTGCTTATCTGACCCAATGCCTTGGAAGCAGAATCATCGTCCATCTTCCGAAGTCTTGCAAGATCACGAATTATCGCTTTCTTGATGTAGATTCCTCGAACGGCAACGTAATCCTGCCAGCTAGAGTCAGACATGACCCCATTCTTGCTTTCAAGAGCAGTGCGTTGGGGAAGACCGGGGGCGATACCTCGATCCAGAATGAACTCGTAAACCTTCTTGTCGTTGCCCGTTGGTGTGCCGGAAACCATCAGAGGGAAACCTGCCCACCAAGCTCTCTCATTGGCTTCTGTCCATGCCGAGGAAGGGTTGAGTCCCTGAGGATCGCCCAGAGCATTCACCGCCTTCTGCGTGAGCAGAGAACGAGCGATTGGTAGGTTGAGGTAGATGGAGCCTTCCCGACCTCGGAAACGGTCTCCCCCAGTCATCAGCTTCTCAACCGAAGAAATCAAACCTGAGAAGGGGATGATCGGGTTCAACTTGTAGAGTGCCGTGCTGACTACACTGGCATCCGGGTTGACGGCTAGGGTAGCTCCGAGGGTGGATTTAGCTCCAAAGAAGCTAGCCTGTTTGCCCCAACCCGAAAGCATGGCTGTTAGATACTCCGAGAGGTATTGAGCAAACTCACCATCGTTCTCTTTCCGATTTAAGCGCATGTCGTCCATTGCGCCGACCATCAGGAGAGCAATCTTGAGAGGCTCGAATGGTCCGCGCATAGCATTTAGGGAAATGATCTTGTCGCCCACACGAACTTCAATAGACCCTTGGCGATGACCTGCTTTTTTCCAAGCGTCAAGCTCAGTCTTGTTGGTCGGGCCTATCAACGTGACGTTGAAAGGTTGGTCATCGTCATCGTCGCTCAAAGCTTTGAGAGACATCAGAATTGCAACCGCCGTTGTTCCAACAACAGCTTCCACCAAGCGTTGGCGAATCTGTTCGTTGGTCGCCATTGACTGTTGGTAGAAGGGGTTTGGCCCAACCCTAAGGTCTTTGCGAGCCTTAGCAGCGATAGCATAGCGGATCAAACCATAGGGAGTGAACCACATGGCGCGGTTGAGAAGATTAGATGGGATACCAAAGTAACCAAGAAGCATACGCCCCAAGATTGGGTGCTTTTGAATGACCTTGTTACCCGCTCCTTGGATGGCGTTTACGATGTTGTTGACCACATCCAAGCTAGGAGCTTCCTCGCCTCGATGAACACCCATCTCATAAGCGGTTTCTTTTTCCACGAAGTCAGGGAATTGAATATCCGGAAGGATGCCCTTGATCTGTGAGTTAATGTCGCGAGCAACATTATCACGGATGCGGATGTTGGATAACGTGCGCTGGAGGCGAACGGCACCAAGAGCTTGTTTAACTGACGTGGCTTGGGCAAGGGAAAAGCCTTGGGATGCCCGTCGAATGTCTCCACGAATATCTTCTTCAAACTTCCTTGCTTCGATCTTCATTTCGGCGTCCAAAGGAGCCGTCACCAGATCGAGGATACGTTTCTTGGCATCGGGGAGTCCACGAAGTTGTTCAATAGCGGCTTCATAGCGGTGAAGCACCTCAAGTTCATAGGCCAACCTTGGCCCATAAATATTGGTCCCAGCGAAAATCAAAGCCCTAACCTCTGCAATTTTGGCTTCATCCTGAACGCCAGCACGACGCATAACATCGAGAGCTTGAGTCTTGCGGAAATAGTTATCCAACATGGAGAACCAAACATGGTCAGTTGCCATAAGAACTCGGCGGGTAACATCTGTCCAAGATTGAACCACAACCATTCGAGCCTTGAGCTTTTCCAAAGCAGAGGTTCTTGGATCTTTGATTTTCTGCATCGCCTTTACCAAAGGCTGTTGCAAGGAGGTGGCATTCATAATAACACGCGACCAGTCATTCGTGTTAGCACCGCCAGTGATACTGAACTTCACTTCATTCTTGATGATCGAAGCGCTGTCCTGTAACACTTTGAAAATGTCTTTGACTGCTTGAACATCTCCGCGAGCAATCGCGGCCCCCATGTCAAGGCCAACGCGAGTCATCAAGGCTCCCATCGGAGCGATGATGTTGATGGCAAGAGTTCCAAGACCACTGAGCGCACTGTTATTGTAGGAGATAGCAAGACGGGCTAAGAAGCCCATTTCGAGTTTGCGACGAGCAAGAAGCTCATAAAGTTCCTTCACGCCAATGGCGTAGTCATGGATGCGCTGATCTGCCTTAGCTTGGGTAATCTTAATATCCAGTTCGCCCAAGGCTTTATAGTCGCTCGGTTGGAGGTTCTCGTATCCAGCAGCTTTGGCGAAGGACTTGGTAGGGTCGAGTTTAGCTTTTCCAAGCCCCATGCGGATTATCTTTTGCAGCTTCTCGACTTGTTTCTCAGCTACATTGACGTTGGCGTTTTCCGCTTTCTTCTTGAGTTCGGCTTGCTTGCGGCTGGAGATTTTGATCTCGAACTTCTCCATCGCTTTCATCTGAGCCGCGACGACTTGCTCCTCAAAAGCTGCGTCTATTGCCGCAGCGGCATTGTCTGCGGCTTGGGAAGTGTAACCATTGCTTTTTAACCAAGCCTTGATTGCGGCCAAGCGCAGATTCGGATCATTTTGAAGGGACGCATCGGAGGTGATGTAGTCAATCAAGACGTTCATCTTGGTTGTGGAGGTTCCCTCCCCTTTGCGAAGATCCCGCTCAACCATTGCCAAGTCATAAAGACGATTGGCCTGGGCTTCAGTTGCACCAAAGGCGGCAGCTTGAGTTACAAACAATGGGCGACCGATGTCGAGTGCAACCAAGTTACGAACTAGCTTACGAAGAGTTTCCGAAGGAGTTGGTTTAGGGGCGTTGGTTGGCCGCTTGAGATACTCCTCGTAGTTTTTGGTCAGACGCTGAACACTCTTATTCAGACTGTCTGCGGCAACCTTGTTCATCTTTTCCAAGGTAGTCCCAAAGATAGCGGCTTTGTCTGCTTCCGTGAAAACGCCCATTGCTCGATCCAATTCGGAAGGGAGGATACCGCTGAGGGTTAGCACCTTCCTTAGCGCAGCATCCTGCCATGCAGCGTCGTTGATGTCCGCTTGGTCAGCGGCTTTAATCTGAGAAACCAGAGTCTTGCGGCTACCTGCCAATAGGGAAGCCTTGGTGCGCTCCAACATCCTTTGCAGAGCAGCTTCCTTGCGAACCAAGTGTTCTTCGTAAGTAGCCACAGCCAGTTCCTCCGCGATTTTGGCAGGAACTTTCAAGGCTTCTACGAGAGGGGTCATCGCGTCCACGAAGTCTTGCTCCTCAAGCTTCTTCTTGTTGCGGAGAAACTCCTTCACAAGAGCTTTGAGCTTGACCACATTGTCAGGCTTTAGACTGGCCTTGATTTCCTTTTTAGACAAGAACCTATCCGTGATTCTCTCGGCCTCTTTCTCAGCATAGCGGGAAGACGTGCTCCATGCTGTGGAGATAAGTTCCTCTTTTACAGAGTCCTCAATATCAAAGGGTTCAAGTTCTTTTTCGAGGTCAGCGGCAAAGTACTCAAACACCGTGTATTTCGGAGTGTTGGCAATGTTGTCGTCCACTGCTTTCTTGATGATCGCGTAGATAGTGGGTGCCTTGGCTTCCTTGGAGAACTTCCGCTCCAAGAAGGCTTTGAGGTTACTCAGAATAGTCTCGGCAGCTTTGGTGGCTTCATTTTTATTCTCTGCTTCCTTCACGTCCTCGACATCTTCTAAATCAGCCACGGCACCCTCGTCAGCCGCAGGGACGTTAGGCGCAGGGGCGGAAACTTTAGGAGTAGGCGGATTAGTGCCAAGTGCTTTGCCAAGTTCCTTGCCCAGCTTGATGATCTGCTTTCGGGTGTCCTCCATGGCTTTGCGAACCTCTTCAATAGACGCAAAAGTCTCCAGAGGCTCTTCAAGGCCAAGATCCTCCGATAGGCTTTGGGCCACGCCAGAAGAAGCCTTCTTTTCTTCCATATCTTTTTCCAATTTGGCGAGCTTCCCAAAACGAAGTATTTTTTTGGTGTACTCCGACCACTGACGCTGGATTTCACCACCAGTGAACTTTAGAGCTTCAGTGATGCGCTCCGAGAGAGTATCTTGCTCTCCGACCTTGATGCCAGAGACACGATTCTTCAGAGCTTCCAAAGCCTGTGTATCCAGTTGAGCATTTTGAATAAGCTCTTCCACAGAACGGAGAACATTTTCAGCGTCTTCCACACCTTCCTCTTGGAGATACTTAGTAGCAGAAGCCTTGGTTGCCTGCTCTAGCTCATACATTGTGTCCAAGATTTCATTCTTGTAAGCAGAACGAGATTGAAGCAAACGACCCGCAGAGGAGTGCGTCAAGAAAGCCCCCATGACAATGCCATTCCAGTTTTGACGCATCATCTGGATTAGACGAGGGTCTCCGTTTCGAGCCATTTCCAAACCTGCTTGGGTGAGGACCATTTGGAGAACGCCAGTAGCCGCATCCGGTTTACCAATTTGGTAGTCGCTACCAAAGGTGCTCTCTTTTGCGGTAAGCTTCACGGCAATGCCAAGGAGACGCTCCACGTCGCTAGCTCCTACTACCGGACGGCCCGTTTTAGGGTCTTGGCTTAACTGAAGGTATTCATAAGCCAAAGTCTCAGAGGCTTGGATAGATTGAACATCGGCAATAGAGCCATCCTCCAAACCGAGGATTTGAGAAAACTTCAACCCTAGTTCGGGATTCGCCTTTTGGTAGGCTACCAAAGATGCCTTCTCAGCATCGTTGTAAGGGCTTAGGAGCGAAGTTTGATTCTCGGGAGGGAGAGAGCCGAGATCAGGAGCAGATTCCCGGATGTCATTAGACTTGGGATTGAACCGCTGATCTAAAGGAACTCCGGTAAAGGCTTCGGCGGATTTGATTTGGTTAGGCTCTGTCGCAATGGCTTGGTCTATTTTTCCAGTGTCATCAACCAAGATAGCTCCCGCATCCGTCAAGTCGTCCATTATGTCAGAAATCCTCTTTCCTTCAAAGGGCACTCTGGGCGCATTTGGAAGGCGTAAAAATACCTTTTTCACCTGCGTCTTCCCTCTCATTGCTCGGAGGCGAGCACCTTCTTTTGTTACTGCAAACCACATCACCCCTTTTGACGCATCAAATACGTCAAAGGCGGCATCCGTGGCGTGCCACATTGGGAGAGTATCAAATCCCTCTTTCGCCGCCCTCTCCTCGACTATTTTTTCAGCTTCCTTGGTTTCCTCAGGGGTGATGGTGCCAGCGTTGAATTTAGCCTCCAACTCTGCATGGCGCAGAGATTCAGGGCTTTGGTTAACGCCTCCCTGAGTCCGCTCCACAAACTGTGCGGAGGCGATAGCAGAAACAAATTTGGCCCCAAGCTCTTCCAAATGGCTGTCAGGGATTTGGGTTCCCTTAGGAAGACCAAGAGCAGAGTTTACGAACTCTTTGAGCCAGCTAAGGAACTTCTGAAGCTTGTTCTTCTCTGCGAAGGCAAGGCTTCCTTTGCGGACAAACAAACCTTCGAGTTGGCGAACGAAGATTTCCTCCATCGCCTTCTCTTTGACTTTCATATCCGTTTTCCAGTCGGCATAGTCACTGTAGCCTTGGACTTCCACTAAACGCTCAATCTGTGCGTTGCTGACGTATTCGGAAACCAGCTTCAACCATGAGGCATAGGCTAGTTTGTCGTCCCGAATCACGGAGGTTCCGTGGTGCATCATCTCATGCAGAATAGTAGCAGCAGCGGCAATGTCCGCGTTTTTGTGGAAGATGGTCTGTTTCACTTGGTCGGTGACCAGAACAACCTTGCCCTTGCTGTAGTAGCCTTGTGTGCCACTGCGGACAGAAGCTCTTTCGGCAGGAGTTAGGGTTTCATCCGCAAGCAATTCCGCAGAGGTCGCAAGGCGCACCATGCGGCGAGCCATTGGGATCAGCTTGGCAATGAGATCTAAACCATTTTTGGCATTCTGCTCCGTGATGCCTCCGACGACTTTGCCGGAAGGAACCTGTTCACTCAGGCTGTTGCGGATGTCCTCCGCTAAGTCTTCCGCCATTTCACCACCAATAGGGGTTGGTAGGGAGCGATCCTGTTCAAAAACTTCGTTGGTGAAAGGATTGACGACCCAATCCTTGTTATCAATTTTGTTAGCCGCAAGCGTAACCTCGCCACGAACCAGCATGTTCATGCTCTTGAGACGCTCTCCGACGCGGGAAGCGATTGAGCTTTCGTTGAGAAGGTTGTTGGCGAATAACCAGAAGCTACGAGCAATGCTTGTCATGCCGTAACGAACTGTGCGGCCTGCCACCTGTTCTACTTCGGAAGCTCTCCAAGGTAGATTCAGCATAATCTGCGTGCGAGGGTACTTACCTCCTTCGCTAGTATCGTGCAGCGATAAGCCTGTGCCTCCGCGAGCCATTGTGGCTACCAAGATTGGCATTGAGTTGGGGGCATCTGGATTCTCCCATCGGCTAAGGGAATCCTGTCCGGCTGCCCCTGCTTCATCGCCCGTGTAGAAAGCTGCTTGGTCGCCAAAAGCTCTTTTGAACTTCTCTTGGGCGGATTCAAATTTGATCTCCGTCACTCCCGCCGCGATCATGTTGCGGAACATCTCAATCACTCCGGGGAGATTTGGGACTCCATCGGGAACCACGAACTTAGCCGCAGGATCAATAGCCTTGGCAGCGGCATATTCTGCTTGAGCTTCATCCCACTTTTCTACGATCTCTTCAAGATCGCGATTCGTTTCTGCTTTCGTCTCTACGAAGATGACCACTTGGCGACCTTCAGCGACTTCCCTGCGGGCCAAGTCGATAGCGGCTTCTTCCTTGGACGCTTCCAAAACACGCTTCAAGATATTGGTGTAGAAACCTTTGTCGTTGGAGCTTGGCTTCTTGACCAGTTTGAAAGCAGCCTGAATGGCTTCAGCAAGTTCTTTCCACTTGGCGGAACCTGTGACGCTCTGAAAGTTGGCTTCCGACATCCCATCGGGGATGAGGGCGTTACGCTGGGAGAACATGCCGTTCTTGAGGAGGAACTCACGGGCGTAAAGCTGCCCTGCCATCTTGTCAGCTTCACTCATCTTATCAAACTCGATGGAGGAAGGCTTACCTTCGCGTTGTAGCACCTTGGCTCCGGCGATGGATGCAAAGTTGAACCAACCATCATCGAAGAGTCCTTTCACATCCTTGAGCGAGTCAAAGACTCCGGTAGCCTTGAGGTATTCCATTTGTTCGATGGACTCATAGGGAGTAGCAGTGGTGAGCAGTGTGAACTTGGCCTTGCTCATCCACTCAGCAGCTTTCTTGGAACGAGAAGAAGTGTCACTCAAGCCGTAGCGGATTTCGTGAGCTTCATCGAAGATCAGCACATCCGAAGCCGAAGGCTCAAACGCTGCTTTGCCTTCTTTATTATCCAAGTTCGCATAGGTGATAAACTCGACGTTTTGAACTTCAGGGAAGTTGGCCCAATCCTCCTTGACCTGCTTGATCAGTTCCTGACTGCGAGTGACAAACACAATGCGGCCATTAGGGATTCGACTGCGGATGTTGGCCAAAGCCGCACCCATCACGAAGGTCTTTCCTGTGCCAGCACTGGAGGACAACAAGTACATAGGCTTGCCCTCTGCTTGGGCTTTGGAGATGAGCATGGAGTCCCACTGCTGCTCCATCAAAGCGGTGCTCGGAATGGATACTTTGCCGCCTTTGACCTTTTCTTGTGCCTCCGCTTTATTCAAAGCCCGTTCGTAGAAAGCAACTACAACTCTGGTCATGAACGGACGCGCAACTTTGCCCCTTGGGGGTTCACTCTGATTTTCTTGCTTTGCAAGTTTGTCGCGCTGCTCGGTTCGGATTTTGGCAATCTTAGCATCTGCCACAGCTTCGGCTCCCATCGTTTGGCCTGCTTCTTGGGAGACCGCTAGGTTCGCGAGAGAAACTACGCGCTCGTAGGTCTTGCTCACCCAACCTTTTTTGTTGTCATAAGAGAACCCACTCGAAGCGATTGCTTCTTTGTTTGTTACCGCTGGGCCTGTTGCTGCGATGGCCACAGAACCATCAGGAAGCAACTTGGCGTCGTAACCAAGAACCTGAAGATTGTTGAGGGCATCGGAGAGCTTGTTCGACTCGGTGAAAGGCTTGCGGGAAGCCGCCAACTCCGTCTCGGTCATGGACTGCTCTTTCTGGTAGGCTTTGTATTCCTCGGTTTGTTCGATCAGAGCACGAAGTTTTTCGACCTCCTTGGCGTTCGCGCCTTCAACAGCGGCAGGGGCAAATAGGGTCTTGAAAAGATACTCAGCTTTTCCTTCGCGGAAGATAGTCGCAATAGTTTTTCCTCGGCTCTTCCCAAAGGTGATTTTCTCTGTCAAACTGAGGATACTTGTGCTATTCTCGGGGAACTTCTCAGTTGTTGGTTCCTCCTCTTCAACGACAATATTTTCCTCGACGATAGGCGTGACCTCCTCGGCTTCGATCTGAGCCATCAGCTTTCTTGCTTCTCTTGGAGATGGAGCTTCTTCAAGCTCTTCGTTTTCGAGAGCAAGCTGATTCCAAACTCCCGAGAGGTAGTCCTTAATGTCCTTCCAAAGATCAGGAAACTGATCCCGCACATCCTGTGCAAAATCCATGAACTTTACAGCCCCTGTTTCGGCGGAGATTTTGGCAAGCTCAAAGGCGGCAGCGAACTGAGTTGGATCTAAGCCTATATTGGTCTGCCCCATAGCTTTCCTGAACTTCTCTGCGGCGGCTTGTCGCCTTGCTGCCAAGTCGTCCAGTTTCTCCTTAGTGACCTCTTTTCGGGCAACTCTAGCTTTCTGTCTTTCGGTTAACTGTGGCGTGGGTTTCTCCGACTCCGTGGGTTTCTCCGACTTCGTGGGTTTCTCCGACTTCGTGGGTTTCTCCTCCGTAGCAGGCTTTGCCTCCGTAGCAGGCTTTGCCTCCGTAGCAGGCTTTGCCTCCGTAGCAGGCGGAAGTTCCATCTTCCCTTGATCCTGTTCAGCTTTCCCTGCTCGGGTAGCCGCTCCAAGTTCAGCGAGTACGTCATCCTTCTGTTCTTTTTTTGTCTCCCCTCGGTTTTTAGGACGAGTGGATTCAGTACCTTCCAGAAGGCTTTCAAGCCCAGCTTGTTTTTTGGGAGTCGCTTTCTTGGTTACATAAAAAGGCACTTCTAAGCTTGCCTTCTGCGCGCCAAAGGTAGGGCTGGACAAGGTAGCCCCGATAGGGGTTCCATCCGTCTCGTCATAAGTGAGTTCTGTGACCGTGAACTCTTGCCCCAAAATGATATATCTACTGCCGACAACAATCTCAGAGGAAAAGATGCGCTCTTTATTCTCGGCGGGAGTAGTGACAGCTTCGTCAAAAGCCAATGTTTGAGCTTCAAGGTCGTCCAACATTGCCTGTTGTTTGTCCGCAATGCTTCCGGCTTTGCGTTCCTTGCTTGCTCGAACCATCGCCTCAACCAAAGCATCGGCAGTTGGCTCGGAGATGAGGTTATCGTTAAAAGCAGCTTGGGCCACCTTGTCAATCGTTGGAGCGTCAAAAGGGATCGGGGTGTCCGATACCGTCCAAAGTTTTCTTTTCTCCCCCTCATCAAGCTCAATGTTCCGTAGAGGGTCGCGCTCTCCGCCAACGGATTTTCCAGCCTTGGCTTCCGCAGCTTTGAGCTTCGCACTCGGAACTACCATGCCAAAATCAGCAACAAAATTGAGAATGTCTGGCTTGCCCGTGTTCGGGTTGTTGTCGAAACGAGATGTTCTACGGAAGCGTTTCGGTTTTGCCTCGGTCAATTCTTTGGCCAGCTTCTTCGCTTCTTTCTGAGCTTTGTTCAGGTACGCTACTTCCTTTACAAATTCCCCTGCCTGATTGTAAATGGCATAGGCTTTGTACTTCGGGTTGCTGCGGCTAGTTTCATGCTTGATCGTGAAAACTTGCGTTTCTCCGATCATCACTTTTTGCTCCTGTGAAGTCCCAACAGGATATTTCTTGGAGGTATCGGCAACCACTTTGATCGTCCCTGTTAGAGGCTCGACTTGATCTTTGACCACAGGTGCCTTATCCTCGGGCAACAACACCCCCGACGCCTCTGGTTCAAGCGCACCACTGGGGGTTTCTTTTTGCTCTGGGGCAGGAGCCTTAGCAGGAGTCACTCGGACTTCAGAAGCTTTCGCCGGGGTAGTTCTCACGACTGGCTTGGCTGCAACCTTAATAGTGGTTGCGGCGGGCCTTACTGGAGCAGGAGCAGGAGCAGGAGCAGCGTCAATGATGGGGTATAGCTTTACCCCAGACTTTTTCCATTCTGCTAAATCGCCTATTGGGTTTTCAATGTCTAAGTCTTTGCCACGTTTACGAAAAGCCATGCGGTATGCAGCAACTCTTCCTTCATCAATTTTGCCTTCGGCATCTACAACACTAGCAAAAGATTCGTTTCCTGCATTTAAACTCTGCTCAACAGTCTGAGCGTGCATTTCCCGGACCCCTTGAGTCCCTGCAAGCCAAGCTTCTGCGGCTACTGATACGTCGTCAGCTTTAGGAGCAGCGTCCGTCGGCTCCGCTGGTGGGACTGGGGTCACGCGAACTCCGCCAGTCATGGCGGGTCCGCTCATTACGGTAGGCTTCGCACCAACTTTGGTTGTAGTTGCTGCTGGCCTTGCGGGAGCAGGGGCAGGGGCCGCGAGCAACTCGTCGAGCTTCTTCTGGGCTTCATTAGTAGCATCGCTCAGGGGCATACTAATACTGATTTGACCCGGAACAGAATCCCGATAATCAAGCTCCCGTTGCTGCGCGGAAGCGAGAGCTTGACGAGCGGCAACGATCTCTGGCGTCTCCTTGGAAGTAGGAACAGTCTGCTTGCGTCGTTCACGTTCGCCACGCAATCTATCGAGGTTCTTTTGAGCTAACTCTGCCACTTCTCGGCTAAGTTCTTGCGATCCGGCAATAGGGCTTCCTTGGGTAGCCGCAACCACATTTTCATTTACATCAAGAGCAGCTTGACGAATATTTTTTTCTAGCTCTTCATCGCTCAATTCCTGCAACCAGTTTCCTTTATTTACCGGAGTAGGAGTAACTTCTTCAACAGGAGCGACCTCCTCGACAGGAGGAGTCGAAGCAACTTCAACCGCAGTCTCCACCAAAGCGTTCAGTGTCTGCTGGGAATTTGTCTCCGTTAAAGCTGCGGCGGTATCAGCAATCTGTTGGGCTTTTGCTGCCTGCGCCTTGATGTATTGATCTTTGGCAAGGCCAACCAAACCAGCACCTCCGCCCATGAGGGCAGAACCGAAGAGTGTAGCGGGAGCAATTTCCTCAAAGCCTCTGGCGATGCCTGCGGCTCCTGCATACGGATTGGCAACTTCATCAGGGTTCTTGCCAGCGAGAATAGCTTCCAGCTTGGCTTGATCCCAACCTTGGCCTCCGACCTGAGTAGCGGTTTCCCCTGCAAGTTCTACGCCTACGTCAGCGGAAGCTAACCCAGCCACTCGAAGCGCTTTCTTAGCAAAAGTGGTGGCAATCTCTTTGGCTGGGCCTTTGAAAATCAACTTACCAACGCCCATTGTGAAGACGTTCCCGATAGCTTCTGGTCCTGCTTCCCAAAGAGCGGTATTTTCAGCGATGGGGAGAATCTTATCATACAAGGCTTTCTCTTCTTCTTTATTGAGGGGGCGACCTTTTTCTTCGACAGACTGTTTGTTGGCCATGTCGAAGGCATCATCCAAGAAAGTAGCTCCCGCCATGCGGTAAGCGGCAGTTCCAGAAGAAGCCAGCCCTCCAATAGCGCCAACGGTAGCTCCGATAAGGGAGCCAGCACCCGCTCCGGGGACAGCCCCTACACCTGCGGCGGGAAGAGTAGCTCCGGCACCAACGGCAGTTCCGATAGCGGTTCCAGTCGCGCTCCCTGCGGCACCGCCAGCTAAGGCTGCGCCCATTGCAACACCCGAGAAACCAGAACTGTTACTGAACTCGCGCCCAGCACTGCCTACTGAAGTTGCCAAGCCTTGGGCTTCGCGTTGAGCTTGCTCGGCTTGGACAGCCTCGTCAGCGGCACGTTTCTCCGCCATTGCATCACGGTAGCCTTGGGAACGCTCGCTAGGCATAGCCAAGCCTTCTTTCAACTGATAGGCAGCGGCCTTGACGTTGGTGGGTAGGTTGCTGGCAATAGTGCCAAGCGCACTCAGCGTATCACCAAACCCAAAGAAAGGACGGTCTGCCTTTTCTTTTTCCTTGGCTTCGATTTCCTGTTGTGTCTTCTGTTGGGCATACGTCTTGACGTATTCGCCCATGTTTTCAGGCATCGGAGCGCCTGCGAAAAACTTCATCTTTGCATCTGAAATAGCTTCTACTGCCAGCTTTTCTTCGGGCGTTTTAGCCAGTCCAATTACCTGCTGCGACCACCCAGATAACACTTTGGATTTTTGCTCTGGAGCTAATCCTTGAAAGTTGGGGTTCGACTCGATCTCATTCCAAAGGGGAGGGGTAGCCATATCCGGCTACAGTGCCTGAGAATCCCCTATTGGTCAAGGATTCTGCAACATGGAGTTGATGTAATCTGTTGAAGCTTGCTGCGGCCCTTGGAAATACTTGTCGGCGGCGGATAGCGTTCGGATAGTGGCTTCGGAAGCCTCTTTACCTTCACGTCCGCCTAACAAAGCATTGATGTCCTCAGCCAGAGCGGTTGCCTCGGATGGCAGATCCGCTATTTCTCGCGCACTCTTGCCTTGTTGAGCCGCTTCATCGCGTTTCCGAGCAGCTTCCCATTCCTTTGCTTTGCTCACAACTTCTTGTTGGGCCTCCAAGGAAGAAAGCTTTGCCAAGGAAGCAGGGAGTTTGCTGCGGAACTTACCAACTTCCGACTTCACTTTGTAAGCTGGGGCTGTCTCCAAGTCCTTACGCAGGTATTCAGGGAGTTGCAGGGCGTAATCTGAAGCCTCTGTTAGATTCTTTTGGGCTGACTGTGCCGTTTCCCGAAGCTTGTATGCCAGAGGAGAACCTGAAGCTTGGAAGGTGGCTAGCTGCTCCGGAGTAGCTGTCAGGAGGGCAGCGTTAGCTTGCGCTAGCTGTTGTTCCTCCATCGCATCCCGCATGAGTTTCTGCTGTGCGACTTGTTCCCGTCTCTGCTGTTCTCCGACAGCCAAAGTCTGTTGCACCTGACCTGTGGCAAACGCTTGGGGGTCACGCATTGCCAGAGCCTGCACTTTATTGGTGTAGTCAGGGTCAAGAGGGTTAATAGCAGCGGCGGCACGGGCAACATCCGCAACTCTTGCTTCCTGCCGTTGCTTTTCTTGCTCACGGGCAATTTGTTCAATAAACTGCCCCGAAGAACCCAGCATCCCAGCCGCAGCCATTGCCCGAGTTTTAGGGTCAATACCCGCAGGCTGTGGTTGAGCGGTTTGGAAGATAGCAGGAGGAGGCGCATAGAGAGCCTGCTGAACTGCTTGCTGTTCTTCGGGAGTAAGTTCGTTGTATGCCATAGTCTATGCTCTAAGGGGTTTTCTTTGGGTAAAGAATGCTACCATCTGAGAGTTGGATAAGTCGGGTCATGTCAACTCCAAGTTTTTTTGCAATACCCTCATAGGTATCGGATTCTTCGGGCCTATAGACGTTCATCGGAACCTGTGGACCAGCACCATAATCATACATTACCGTTTCAGGGGAAGAGGATTTGGACGTTGGCGATCCGTCTCCTTTCTTTGGGTAACGAATAGTGGAATTAAGACCCAATTTAAGGTCTTCTCTGTCTAGGTTATTTAGCTCGATAAGCTCTTCCTCGCTGACCCCAAGCTTCTTTGCGACACTTTTAAGCGAGTCGCCGGAACGCCATCTGTATTCGGAAAGTTCGGGAGCTTCCACCTTTGGAGGTGTCGCAACTCCCATGTTTTCTGCCGCAGCGGCTAGCGGTGCAGGAGCAGTAGCAGGGGCAGGAGCAGGAGCAGGAGCAGGAGCAGGTTCTTGTCCGCGTAGCTCGCGAGCTTTGTACCACTTATATAGCTCAGAGTCCGCAAGAGGCATTTGTATATCCCCACCGTCTGTTCCACGATTATTGATGCCGTTAGTACGCACCCTAACAATGTTACTAACTTGTTCTTGTGTCAAACCTTCCTGATTTATGGCTTTTAAATAAGCCTGCTCGCGTTTTTCGTCATCACCTGCTTTCATGGGAAACCTATCTCCCTCCATAGAGTAAGATTCAGGGCTTGGCATTGTACGAGTTGGTCGGGTTGGAACTCCCATGTTTTCTGCCGCAGCAGCTAGTGGTGCAGCAGGGGCAGGTTCTTGATCTAAAAAGGCGCGATCTTTGTATTTCTCATATTTTAAAGCTTCCTCTGCAAGCCTATCGTCTCTATTGCCAGTACCAAAGGGTTTATAAATGGTCTGACCGTCTGTTCCACGATTATTGATGCCTTCATTATACCTACGCAGAATGTTACTAACTTGTTCTTGTGTCAAACCTTCCTGATTTATGGCTTCTACATAAGCCTGCGCGCGTTTTGCATCATCACCTGCCTTCATGGGAAACCTGTCCCCCTCCATAGAGTAAGACTCAGGACTTGGCATTGTACGAGTTGGTCGGGCCGGAACTCCCATATCTTCTGCCGCAGCAGGAGCAGGAGCGCGAACGCCCGCACCCGCAGCCATCGGAGGCAGCGCAGCGCGTTTTGCTTTCTCCAACTGTTCTGTCATCCCAAGCCACTTCGCAATAGCGGCTTCGTCAGTTGGTTGAACCGCTTCTTGTGAACCTTTAATAGCGGACTGGATCTCAGCTACCCTTTTAGCGGTAGCCGCCAACTGTTTAGGGGAAGCGGGCGTTTCAATTTCCTCAGAATAGCCATAATGTGGAAGATACCGCCCCGGAGCAGAAACTGTCCCCCTCTCGATTTGACCTGTTAACTTTTGCAACTCTCGATATAGGTCAGCACGCTTGGCTCCTTGGGGATTTTGGTCGCGGTTAGGCGCGGCTCCCTGTGCCCCAAACTGCGCTTCCATAAGGCCAATATCTTGGGATAAACGAGCTTGTTGCGCCGAGGTATAAGGCGCATCCGCAGCGGCGGCGGCAGCAGCTAGCGCATTGCCCAAGTAATCCTCGCCCCCGATGAGTTTAGCGGCAGCAGGCCCAATAGGGGTTTGAGCAGGAGCGCGAACGCCTGCACCCGCAGCCATCGGAGGCATCTCCCTGTTAGGGTCAGGCTTCGCATACTCCTTCAAGAACGCATCACGGATGTTTGGGCCAAGAGCGGCTCTTTCAAGCATGGTGCCTTTGCCTTGATTAAAGGCGGCAGATACTGGGGCAGTTGGAGCATTTGTCCCAACAATATTTCCCTGAGCATCCAACACGGCTTTGAAGCCTGTATCAGAAGTCACGACTTGGTTAGAGGGCAAACCCGAAATAGTTTGCGGATTCTTGGCTTGATACTCCATCAAGTTCTTGACCGCTTGTGAGCCTTCGGCCATGCCCCGTTGCATTTGCACGTCCCGCAACTGTGCCAGTTCCAAGGCTCGCTTAAAGGAGGGGGAACTCGGAAGAATTTGCCCCCCAGTCGCACGCATAGCTGCTTGGATTACCTTGGGGTCGGTAGAGGATAAACTACCGTTGGTGTTGAACATGGAGTCAGCCATAATTAGTATTTCGGGGCGAAGGGGTTTAGCATTTGGTTGGCCGAGTTAAAAAGCGAATTATTAGGCTTCATTTGGAGAGGCTGATTGATGGTGCCTACAGTCGGCATAAGGCTATCTGAAGCGGTGGCCCCCAATGGGTCTCCGATTACCGCAGGGGCAGGGGCAGGGGCAGGGGCAGGAGCGGCAACCCCCATAGCACTCGCCGCAGCAGCCAGCGGAGTAGGCTGGGGCGGTGTGTCTTGGTTGGAGTAATACTTCTCCAAAGCAGCAACGCCGCGCTCTTGGTTAGCGGCTTGCGACATCATCTGGGCAGCTTGAACTTGTCCGGGTCTAGCCTTTCCCCGCGATAGCATTCCAGCTACGCGGGCCATGTCCGTCGTTGGGCGACCAACAGGTGTGGCTCGGGTATTCGCAAGCCCACCAGAATCAGCAATGTTCTTGCTGAGTCCTGCGGATAGGGATTGTGCTCCAAAAGCGTTGCTGGTGCGGTCTGGGCCAGATGCGGACATTTTCATAATCAGAAAGTAACGGGGATAGATCGACCACGAACTCCGAAGAATCGGAGGTTAGGAACGCCAGCGGCTCCCCCTCGGGATGCCTTGGCTTCTTGGTTGAGGAAGGTTAAAGCGGTGGCAAAAGCTGCTGAAGCTAGGTCTAGTTGCCCTGCTCGCTCGAAAGCCAAAGCCTTCAAACCGTAACGGAGTGCGCTTAAATTACCCGGCACAACCCAATCAGTTTCCGCTACCAAAGGGATAAACCTGCGGTAGCAAAGTGTTTGAATAGGGTCGCTGGTAACTCCCGTTTGGTAGCGGTGGTAGGTGGGGCGAGTTTCTCCGGGGTAATAGGTTCCAATCTGCGTCACAGTAGCTCCATTGACCACGCTCAGAGTCCAAGGATACAGCATGTTTGCAGGGGCTTGGATACCCGTTACTTTTGAGAACACTTGGGACGTGTTGACTACTGTGCTAGTAGTCGTAACTGCCAAACCTTGAACGCCTGTATCAGAGAAAATGACTCCGCCATTGGCGTCTTCTCCATACAACCGAATTACTTTGTTAGCGTCAGCGGCATTGCCAACGGTGATGCGTAGAGTTCCGGCAGTAGCGATGTCTGCCTGCGTGCAAAAGCCGTCACCGAGGTCGATGAGCACGCCGGGGAAATGGTAAGTATCTGAGATACTGCCCGGTCCGTTGTCCGAGAACTCATAAAAAGGAGAGAAGATCGGAAAGGGCGACTTCTGGTAACTCATGGTCAGCACCGACTGATACCACCGAGGCAAAGTGACAAACCCTGTCGAGACAGGAAGCGTCACCTTAGACACAGTTCCCTTCCACTTACCTGAGCTAATAAAACGCTCGCATACCTCATTGATTCGAGGGATAAACAGCGACGAGTTGACATCTGTTGCGTCCACCTCATCAAAGAGGGCGGTTCGGCAATCTGCAACAGTGAGGCGAGTGTCCATAAGCATTCTGATTTTACTTGACGATGAGAGCTATGTCAAACAGGCTCTACGAAGGCGACAATCGCCTTATTGATAGGCAACCCATAGGGGATCAAAGTCTCGTAAAAGCTGTGGGCCTCAACTCATAGAATGTGTTGGGCGTTTCGGGGTTAAATGTCTGTTGATGCCCGCTGCGGCGGAGTTTTATTTTGTAGGTCTCTACGGTTTCTTTGAGTATGCCATTTTCATAGATGTTTTCATCTAGAGTGAGTTCGATAGGGGATCGGTACTCCGCATCTTCAAAACTTGGCCAACCAAACGGGAGAGGTCTTGGTGCCGTGCGGATCTGAAAATCCACCTCTACCGACCTACCGAACGGCTGCGCTTCCTCTTCGTCTGGGACTATATTGAAGAACGCTGTCTCCTGCCAGAGTAGGCTGTTTAATAAAAGCCTAGAACTCGTTCTCGGTGCCCAAGCAGCGGCATACCAGTCAGACCACTCATTATCGTACTCTCCTTGTCCGATATTGATCCATCGGCGTCGGCCATATAAAACGAACACCCATTGTTCTTCGGCTTGTTCTTCTACTGTAGAGACCTTCGGCAATTCAACTGCAATTCCATCGCCTGCAACGCTGAATAAATTGCCTGCTGTCGGTTGTATCGCCGCTTTTTTGTCAGCGATCATTTTTCTGGCAAACCCTTGAAGCTGTTGGTATTGTGAGAAATTCATCAGTACACGTCCTCTCTTTCAGCGACAACAGTGGTTAATCCGGTTACGACATTGGTTTCTTCGTTATCGGCTCGAAAGAAGATGTCCTGCTGTGCTTCCCGAAGCATTTGCCCAAGTTCCGCAAACCAAGCATCAGCTTGTTGTTGAGCGGTCATTTGGTTAAATTCTTCTTCGTTCACGGCATGTAACTAACTAAGTGATTTTCGCCTTTCAGCACGGAAGTATGACTCCCACCTGAGATGATTCTGAACAGGTCGAAACTCTGTTCTATCAACTCTTTGGTGCGGTCTTGAACAGCTTCAAACTGACGTTCGTCGCCTTTCTCACCTTCCATAGCGGCTAGGCGCTCTTCTTGCTCGTTGGTCATGTCGCGGTAAATTCTCGGGTGTCCCCAGTAAACGGCGGTTTTGGTATCAACTCATTGCTATTCACCGCATTGTAAATGATGGCTCGGTATTGATAGACCTGTCCTGAGGTAAGACCTGTGATTACCTGTGGCGCAAGCACATCCGTGAATCCAGATATTGTCGTAGCACTTGAATTAAGCCAAGTGTTTCCCGATTTCAATTTGTATTGGAAGTAAGCGGAAGCTGTGTCGTGGTTGGCTCGGAAAGTGCCGTTCAAAGTCCTTTGTCCTGAAGCTGGGGCCGAGCTAGATCCGGTCGTAGCTACAGGCATTCCTACGGCGCTGGCCCGAAGATTGACTTTGTAGGGATTTTTTGTTCCGGGCAAATTAGAGGTGATGTTAACTGCTGCTACCTTCACGCCAAGAGCATTAGTTGGCGGGGAGAATCTCAACGTCATCGTTGTTGTTCCGTTGGGGGCCACCGAGGAGGCTGGGAAGCTGACGATAGAGAAGTCTCCGGCGCTCCCTGCAAAAGAAGCTACGATGTTGTTCAGATTAGCCTTTCCGGTATTACGCAAAGTGATGATTGCTTCGGATGTCTGTTGCTCCAGTGTTCCCGGCAGCGTCGCTGTTCCGTTGTCCGCGATAACTGTACCTACTGGATACTCTACAACAAGGTCTGGCGACGGTAAATTGGAGAACGTCACCTGCTCTTCGTGGATTGACGTACTGCCGTTGTACAAACCGCAAGGGAGGTATGCTTGTGCTCGAAGTAGGCCAGAAATAGGGAGAGCTATTGAAGACAGCCTCCACCCTCCTGTTATCCGTGTTCCCTGACCTAAACTTGTCCAAGTAGTTCCTCCATCTTGGCTGTAGTGGAAAACTACGATTTGAGTTTCTGGGGTTGTTCCACCACGGAGCCACTGAACTTCCGTTTCACTCACCACTGATAGTGCGGAAGTAGCAGCATCGGTGTCGTTGATAAGACGTGCGGCATATTTAGTGGTTCCTCCTGCAAGAGTGAACTGCCCGGTGACAATAACCTTACCGTCATATTGTAGCCCAAGACCAAATACGAGGTTTCTTGCGGTAGCTACGAAGGTAGGGTCGTTAGCTCCGGTCGCGCTGAGACGAACTAATCGTTCGAGAGAAGACAAAGAGCCATCAATGGAGCTACCTGCGAGTATTTTCCCGTCGCATTGCAATGCTAAAGATACCGCCGCAGCCTGAAACTGACTAAAGGTGTCATCAAGTTCCCCTGTTGGAGTGAGTCGGTTAAGCCCCCTTTTGTTGGTAACTCCTGAAAGGTAAGTGTAATTCCCTGCAACATAGACATGCCCGTTTGCATCTACCAGAGATGTCCAAACAGTGTTATTTGCGTTAGCATTAAAGGTAGAATCTATCGACCCGTCACTGTTCAACCGTTGTATGCCGGGAAAAGGTAAATCCGTTCCTGCGAACCCACAGACTATTATTTTTCCGTCTGTTTGGGTGGCAATGTTATAAATAAAGGAGGAAGAAGATAATGGGTTAAACCGATTATCGAGACTGCCTGTTGGGGTGATTTTAGCCAAGCCTCGTCTTGCCACACCTGAAAAAGTGGTAAAAAAGCCCCCTACGATAACTGAGCCGTCAGCTTGTAACGCGAGTGAACGTACGTCACCGTTTGCAGCTATATTAAAAGAGGCGTCGAACTCTCCGCTAGCTGTGAACCGAGCCAAACGGTTGCGTGTGACGCCATTTACCGACGTGAATGTTCCGCCGACCAGCACTTTACCGTCTGGAAGTTGGCAGAAGCAAAGTACAGCACCATTGCCTATGCTACCTGTCTGATTCAAAACAGATAGCGGTGTTGTGTCTCGGATACGAGCAAAACGCTTACGGGTTAAGCTATTGACCGTTGTAAAATCCCCGCCGATATAAACGTCGTCTAAAGCGTTTATAGCTACTGTATTTGCAGGGCCATTAGGCGTCACCTGCCATGAATTATCGACCGAGCCGGGGCCGGGAAGACATTCTCCGCTCAGGCCAAACGTGAACGGGTCTTCATTTGGGTCATTGTTGTCGATAGTGACGGTGTCTGTTTTAGCTCCTGCGGAAGTTGGAGTGAAACGGAGGGTAAAATTGACTGAATCGCCGAACTCAATAGGTGAAGTCGGTTGGGAAACTACCGACCACTGCGTCCCGGTTGTAAGATGAACTTTAGTCGCCCCTTGCAGATGAAGGTGTACAAGACCGATATTCGTAATGGTAATCGTCACTTCTCGGGATGATCCGAGTTGGGTGTCGTCGAAAGTGACGGTGCTGGAGCCATCTTCTAAGATTGTGGAACCTTGCGACACTTCGATCTCGGGATTTACGTCGAACGTGACCGTGTCTTCAAGAATACCCTCGCTGTGTGAGTCTGTCGGGTAGGCTCTGGCACGGATAATCCCGTCACCAGTCAAAGAGGAAGCGGGCACAAGCTGCCAGCCGCCTACAATACGAGTGATCGTGCCTGATAGGTCTGTATAGGTGATGCCGCCGTTTGTGCTGCGTTCAAAGGATACCCGCTCAACTTCTGGAGATGAACCTCCTCGCAACCATTGAATAAGATCGACTGACAGAACCGAAAGTGTTTTAGGTGCCTCGTCATTATAGAGCCGTGCAATCCTGTTTCTGGTTATTCCTCCCACGGTCGTGAAGGCTCCAACAGCAACGGTTTTGCCGTCTTCTTGGTTGAGCAGTCCATACACGGTGCCTCCTGCGTTGGGATTGTATGCAGGCTCTAGTGTCAGGTCGTTTTCGAGACGGGCGATTCGGTTGCGAGTTGAGCCATTTACATTGGTGAAACCCCCGCCGAATAGCACAGATCCGTCTGTTTGCAGCGCGAGTGTGCGGACGGTGTTGTTAGGCGTCACGTTGAAAAGCGGGTCAAGCGTGCCGTCTGCTTCAAACACCGCGAGCTTAGGGCGTGTGTGGACATCTACTTGTGTGAAGGCTCCGCCGACTACTATTTTACCTGACGGTAGAACCCCTACTGTATAGGCAGCATCGTCAACTCCAAGACCAGGGTCGAAGGATGTATCGGTTGTCCCGTTGCTGTTAAGGAGAGCGATGCGATCTGGGAGACTCATAAAATACGCTTGCGTTTAATACCGACTACTACTACCATTAGCCACACTCACTACGTTATGATTGCGTCCAACACACAAATACTCGCCCCGGAGGGAGATGTCAAACTAAGTCATCAGCTCTTGCGCCTCTTCTGGTCTCGAAACAAAATAGGCTACCGCCCGGATCAAGCAGTTCCTCAATACCGAGGCTTGTTAGCCTGTTGGGTTTGGACCGGAAGCCTAAATCTAGGCGGCTACGGTAAAACAAAAGTCAACGGTAAGACCGCATTGGCTCATAGGGTGTCTTGGAACATTCACTTTGGTTCCATCCCGCAAGGGGCTGAAGTTCTTCATAAATGTGATCGAAGAAACTGCGTAAACCCTGAGCATCTGTTTCTTGGCGATGCTCGTATTAATTGCGCGGACAGAGTAGCTAAAAACCGAAATAACTTTGCTCATGGATCGCAACTTCCGCAATCTCGCCTGACCGAATACAAGGTCTCCCAGATACGTAAACTCCTACAGCAAGGCGTTGTGCAGACAGAAATAGCCCGCGAATTTAACACCTCGCAGAAGAACATAAGTAAAATCGCTTTGTACAAAACTTGGAAACATGTGTTATAGATAGGCTACTTTGCCTGCTAGACGCAACTGCTCAAACATCTGAGCCTCCACTTGTCCGTCGTGCTCAGCGGGAGTTTTGAACGACATCGGCATCCAGTAATGGTGTTGCCCTGAACGCTTCTTGGAAAAGTGATCGAAACCATAGAGGTGGACCTTTTTAACTCCAACTACTTCGAGCAGGAAAGTCGCTACTTGCAAGCCGCTACTGGCTAGAATATCAGGCTTTTTAGCAAAACCTAAGTCCCAATACTTGCGGTCGTTTACCTGCTGCCGAGTCCGATTATAGCACCAAGACGGGATACGGTACAACTCCTCAATAGTTGAGGGTTGCTGAGTATTCTCACAAATACATATAGCTCTTGGGTGCTTATCTAATGTGTCCACAGCTTTGAAAAATGTGCTCCACAAAGTTGTTTTAGTCCCCACATTCTTCTCGAATCCTTCGATTTTGAAGTTATTAAACCTAATTACCTCCTCAAAAGCGTCTATTAATTTTCCGTTCGGAGCGTCCTGAACTGAAGGGCCATTCCCTACCAAAACGACAGAAGAGTCGGGGTTTAGCCTCAAAGCAGTGGACCATCGGCCCGTGATAAATCGCCCTTGTTTCGTCAATCCAAGACCTCCAGCTCTCGCAATTCTCAACATCCACCACTCTTCTGGTTTGACTGTTGGGTGGAGAGTTTTGCCCTGCCATTTGTTTACACTGTCTTGGTAGGAGATGGAGAAGATAAAACGATTAGATACCCGAGCCATTTCCTCTAGTACAGCGTCCACCTCGCATTCGACAAGGTGTTCCATCATGTCAAACGAGGTTACTACGTCAAAAGATTTATCCTCAAAAGGTGTGCAGGAAGCCTCGCACTGTACGTCCGCTCCGGGGCAAGAGAAATCCGCTCCTACGACAGTCGTTTCTGGAAGAGCTGTTTTAACTTGTTTAGAGAACTCATTCCACCCGCAGCCTAGATCGAGCAGGCTTTTGGGAGCCCACTTGCTGACAATAGCCACCGCCCGAGCCCCGTGGTTTGTGTGCCCATATCGAGGATACTTAGCGGGATTTTGGTAAATCCCGTCATACTTTTGTTTCTCTTCGATCATAAAGGCGACGGTGTTGGGCTAGGAGTAGAAGGTGGGATCGGCGTCGGTGTCGGTGTCGCTGGTGGGGTCGGTGTCGGTGTCGCTGGTGGGGTCGGTGTCGGTGTCGGCGTTGGAGAAGGCGTCGGTGTCGGCGTTGGAGAAGGCGTCGGGGTCGGCGTTGGAGAAGGGAAAGGTACCCCATTTGACCAGTCCCCCACAATAGCCACACGGTTATCACTCAGAACCTGCACTCCATAGACTGCACCGGGGTTTGTTACGGAGCCGACTTCG
>Ga0247723_1000212_pt1 | contig 37532 bp, 63 predicted proteins | sample MSEWelMarce5H_FC_FD_189079 | JGI IMG/M metagenome (GOLD analysis project Ga0247723, IMG submission 189079) | Subsurface sediment microbial communities from gas well in West Virginia, United States - MSEEL Well Study Marcellus 5H_FC | ecosystem: Environmental > Terrestrial > Deep subsurface >... | reverse complement strand
ATCGCTCATGTTTTCATTTCCATAATTATATAGGGAACCGCCCTATACGGACTACAAAATCTTCCATCTTTTTGCGTCAATGAGCTTTTGGTTAGTAAGCCCTTGAATATAACCTTCTATATCCTCAAGAACTCGGAGGCGTAAATACGCTTGTTCACGTAGTTCCATGTCGCTGTAATCTGTACTTCTAAACTTCTGTATTTCTAATTCTTTTAGCTCGTTCATTACCTCAATGAATCGCTCATCTTGAAGTATTCGAGCTGCCCAATCTGCTTTACTCATTTAGATACGTTTCTATTAACAAACTGACCATTAGGTGCTACACCACCACTATTACTAAGCAATCTAAAGAAATCTCCAAATGCTCCAAACTTTGCAAATTGATCTTCTTGTGGTTGCTCAATTGTAGGCGTATAAATAGGACTATTGCTTTGTATAGGCTGATAACGTGGATCATTCATAAAATCAACTGGAGCAGCCATTTCGCTCATCTTAAAGAACTGACCGTTAGAAGGCATAGTAGCTTCGGATGGCGCAGTAATAGGATTATTCCTAGCATTTGCCAATCTATCAACTATCTTACCTGCTTGATCTGGAGATATTCCGTAATTCATTGAACTAGCCCTCCAAGTTCCTTAATCGCTTTTAAGACGATCTCAGCTTGCTTTTGACGCATCTGCTCGTCTGCCATATCCATCGTTAGAATTGCCTGTAACTGCTGAACAGCTAACTGTGCTTCTTTAATCTTGATGTCAGCCTGTTGCTGCTGGTTCTTCATAGCCATCTCTAAACCCTTTTGGGTATATTGAGCTTCAAGTTCCTGCTGCTTTAACTTTAGCTTCTCCGAGTCAATCTGCGACTTCGCAGCGATCTTCTCTCGTTCAACGTTCGCAAGCATCTGAGCAACCTCTGCCTGTGCATCGGGAGACTTAGGTTGAGGCTGTGCAAGAGCAGCATCTTGTTCAGGAGTAATCTCGTTAAGAAATGCGTTTGCATCTTTAAACCCTGCTGACTCAATAAACTTTGCTAACGTGGTGCGATACTGACCTACCGATACTAGCGGATTAGATGGGCCGAACTGCTGCAATATCTGCTCTTGTTTAGCTAGAATCATTTGCAACATAGCCAGCTTCTGATCTCTGTCACCAGAGCCAAGACCTACGTTAATGCTAATGTCGTATTCGTTCGCCCAAGTTCTAGGATCGTACTGTACGTACTTACCACGCATACGGACTAGCTTTGCCTTGTCCTGATACTTGCCCAATAAATGCAAGATACCTCTGAACAAAGACTTAACGCCAGTGTCAGCAAACACACGAGCGATCAACTCCAACTTACCGCTATTAGACTTCATCATAGCCGCTACAGCCGTTGCTGTGACGTTAGATAATATATCTGGATCAAGACCTGCGTTAGCGTCTGATACGCCTGTACGCTTTGCTGCTACACCGTCCAGATACTCAAACATTGGGAACGCTTGACCAGTTACGCTAGGTACTTGCATTGGAATCAGAGCATTAGGATTCTTAACACGGATAATGCCACCAGGAGTAGCGTTAAGCATGTCGTCCAGGTTAACCTGACCGTCAACCACGCCAACACGAGCATTGTTCGTTAGATACAAGTTATCCAAAGTCTGACGCATTAACGTGGACTTGATTAACTGAATGTCCATCGTTCTGTCAGCTAATGACTGACCAAAAAACTTGTGCGGGATTGGGATTGGACAGATTGAATGGAACGGAATAACGTCAGTTTCCTCATCATCCAGAATCTCAGAGCCACAGTAAACAATCCTACGTAACTCAGCGATACCATCCTCGTCCTCGTCAATACGTATATAGCACTCGTATACCTCAAGCACCTGCATCGAGAAGTCTAGGCTAGGCGAGGAATCTGGCTGCTCGTCTTGGTTGAATCGTGCGATACGCTCAGGACTGTAGGTTAGATCGTCATACGTTGGCAGACTGTCAACTACGTCTTTGCTGTAACCCATAGCGATTAAGTCACTACGAGGCATTAAACGTCTGTGAGCAACGAACGGAGAATCATCAATAGTCTTAGCTGACTTAGAGATCAAGAACTCCTCTGGTGGCACGTTCTCAATCTTTACCTGACCAGACTTCTTAACCTTCTTTACCGTAACAGAATAAGACGGAGCCATTATCGGCATACCCATCTCGTCAACACCAGCCTCTACCATCTCTACCTTCTGACGCACAACCTCCATCGTCTCATCAGATAGCAATAAAGCAAGTTCTTCTTCTGTTAGGTTCTTGTACTTTTCTTTGACTACATCTTCTTGCGAATCCCAGTAAGACTTAACAACGCCTGTCTTTTGCAGGAGCGCATCTTTAAACCAGTTATGCAGAATCAGCAGACCATCATTCTCACGATAGAACACCCAATTACAGTATTCAGTAGCTTGCTTGGCTGATTCCTCGTCATTAGGTGACTTAGGCTCAAAGTAAACAATGTCCTCTGTTGTCGTAAAGACACGTAGAAGCTGTGGCAATGCGCCATCAACAGCTTCAGCTACCTCGCCTGTTACGATCTGTGAGCGACCTTCAACCTCGTTACCGTAAGGTTCACGTAAGTAATACTGTAGTGCTTTCGTGCGTTCGTCAGTAGTTTCAGAGTCGATGAATCCGATTGCGTTCTCAATCTCGTTCTCTAAAATACCTTTTACTTGTCCTGAATCCATAGCTAAACCCTATGCGGATATTTTGCTTATTATACAACCCATTTAGTATTAATTGTGATATTTGATGACCATGAATCGTCTGATTCGTCAAGTGTTATCGCTAAATACCTGAAACTATCTGAAGCGTGAGATGCCCAATCATGTAGCGGTTTCTCGTAGTACACGTTCTGCTTCTCGTTATATTCCCTACGATAGTTACGTAAAGCATTAACGCCCTGCTTAGTCTTGTCCTTATCAAACCAACAACGTGGTAGCAACCTACGCACTGCCTGTATGCCATCAGCCACAGATAGTCTAGGAGCTACGGTAATCTCTAGTCCTGCTTCTTGGAGGACTTCCTTGCGACTCTTTCCTGTCCCCATCTCACGGACTTCAACGTCATGTGGAAGGTACTGGTCGAAACGCTCATATCTATTTTCTTTGAGCCAATTGACATACCAATCAAGCCCGACCCCGTGGTTTTCCACGAAATCAATGAGCCTGACTTCCTTGCCAACCAGTTGAGCCACCCACAAGCAAGTAGAGTCACCCATACCCAAATCCCAAGCCACATAAGACTTGCAAAGATCATCACGGTCAACAGTGGTGATACGACCCTTTGCCTCAAGATCGTTGATAATCTGCCCATAGTAAGCTCCTTCTACGGCACTGTTAAAGTTACATTCGAACTCTTGTTGGTACTTATCCTCGCCCATCTCAGCACGAGCTGCGTTAAGTTCTGACTCAGGAATAATCCCAGTTTCACTAGCTTTAAACTCTAGCAACTTCCACCCATCAGTTTCCTCAGCTCGATCTCTGAAGTCTGCAAAATGATTCCGACCTTTTGGAGTTCCGATAAATAAGCACCAGCCTAATCTATCACTCAGACTCGGTCTAAGAACCTCATTCCATACCTTTGGGTTCATGTCTCCTACTTCGTCTAGGACACATCCATCGTAGTAAGTTCCACGTAATGAATCTGGATTATCTGCACCATGCAACGAGATTCTTCTACCCCAAAAGTCAACACGCAGCTCAGAGATGTTTACGCTAGCACCCAATGGTCTTGTAAACTTAACCAAGTAGTCAAACGCTATCCTCTTGGCTTGTGTGTAAGTAGGAGCAACGTAGCAGAATCTAGGATCATCTAGCTCACACTCTATTGCTTTTTTGATAAGCTGGTTAATCGCAGCCACAGTTTTCCCGAATCTTCTGTGCATAACTCCAACAACAAATCTATTGTTATCAAGAGCATCATGCAGGATTAACTGCTGTGGTCTAGGTTTGTAAGGGATTATTATTTCTGACATATTCCGCTATCGCTAAAAAAACATTGTAGTCATTGCAATCAGACTTAAGCCTATTTGCTTTCCAAGAAATAATTTTCACATTCCCTTTAACATATCCTTCTGTGTTTCTAATTCTATCTAAAGTAGGAGTAGCATCATTTCTTGTGCCAAATCCCTTATTAATTAACTTTATCCCTAAAACTGGACATAAATCTGGAATCTCACAATCCTCTGGATCAATATTAAAAGGCAATCCAGCTTTTTTAGCTCTGTTTCTAGCTTCTATCCAAATTGATCTTGATGGATTTTTGTAATACTTTTCTTTTCTCCAGTTAGACCATTTTTCTGTCTTTGTGTAATCGCTCATACATGGCTTGCAATATGAGCCTCTACCAGTAAGCGATCTTGCGTTTAAATAAAATTCTTCTGGTAATTTATATGTTTTGCACTTACCGCAATGGTGATGCTCTAAACCATTTAGTTCTACAACTCTGGCTTTTCTATCCATAAGATTCTCCTAATGGATATATTTTAATACTTTTTTAACAAATATTCAAAGTATTACTTCTGCCACGTCACACTATGTTGCATTGCACCGCCATCCGCACCAGTAAGTTCCTGCTTTATGCGCTCTGAGTAATTCTTAGGAAACCTAGCCGCCATGCTTCTTGACCATAAACCAGTATTGATTCTTGGCATGTCTTTTGTCTCAATCAGGTGGCTTTGAGCCAGTTCTTCCCAATATGCCTGACTATATGCGTGAGCATCCTCCAAGGCATGACAAAATTCCTCAATAGAGTCTCTCCACCTACATAATGTTCTATACGATATATTGAGTTGAGCTGACATTTGCTCAAATGACTTGCCTAGTTTTCCTAGTTCGATAACTTTTTGGCAATATGAAGGATCATACTCTGATGGTCTGCCTACTGGTCTTTTTTCTACTTCTTCCATTGCATTACCTTTCTGGTGTCATGCGTAATACTTATCGTACACATCTGGTCTATTTTCTTTTATCCAAGCTCTAGGTTCCTCGTGGCACTTTGCGTAGTCCATTCCTACTGTCTGCGATCCCGCATGATGGACATAGGCTGTGCTTACATAATGACTGAACCCTGCTTTAGATAGATCATCGCACATAATGTTGTCTGAATACCAATTGGTGCTAGGGAATCTTGCTACGTCAAACGCCTGTTTATTGATGTAAGCAAAAATAGGCGCAATAACCCCTACTTCTTTGATGTGATCTTCTGATTCGTATTTTAACCCAACGATAGAATCATTAGTAATACTACAACGAATATTTTGATCCCAAAGTACATAGTCACTTCTTGCTCCTACAAAACCTAGTTTATCGGTATGCTTCTTTAGTAATGCTATATCTGACTGTAGATTCTTGTATGTTGTCGGAGTTATAACAACGTCATCGTTAGCGATAATGATTTCTTTGTATCCATCGTAGAACGCCTTGCTCATAGCTTCGTTATACGCATCACCAAAGTTTGTAGCTACGTTGTATATCCATGTATCTACAAGTTCAGCGTCCTCAGTATTTTTACTGGATAGATATACAGGTATGTTCGGACAATACGCCTTTATGCTTAAAAGCAGTATGTTTAATCCTACGTTTCCTGTGCTACAAATAACGATAGCTTGCATAATTATTAATAAGTCTGAGAACTAGGGAAAGGATTCCCATCGCTTTTTTGCTGTAAACAAATACAACATCCTAATTCTCAGGCTTGTTAGCTCTTTGTTAAGATTACTCGAATAAAATCTATTGCTCTTGGCGTTCTAAGCAGTGTCTCCTGATCCTGTATCGTTTGACCGTACTCAGATATACCGAACTCCATTGTCTTGACCGTAAATCTATCTTCCCATCCTAGATACCAGTGCCAATCAGTATAGTATAAAAAGCTGTTTTCGTTAAATGCTCTTACGTGAGTTGGATCCTGCCACGCACCTAAACTCAAGTCATACGGTACTTGAATGTGGAACTCGCCACCACTCTCTAGCAAGTCCTTGCAGTTCGTCATTGCCGTTACCAGATCAGGTATATGCTCCAGTACGTCATTAGCGACTATCTGGTTAAACATTCCCTTCTTTATCTCTACCTTACCAAACCTAGTATCAATTACCTCACCGAACTTTACGTGAGTAATATCTACGTGCCAGTCAGGCTTAGTTCTAGCCTGTATATCAGCGTTAAACCACTCATCTCGCCAGTCTTTACCTGATCCTAAATTAAGCGTTTTTGGCAGCAATTAAAGCCTCTATATCGTTAGAGCAAAGCAAAGGAATTAAATCGTTTATACGGCTATCTGGTAGTTCCCACCACGGGTTTTCTAGCAGTCTCTCTATCTGACTCCGAGTGAACCTGAACTTTAGAGCTATTGCCGGATTTCCTGCTGCAATTGCATAAGCCGGAATATCCTTTACGACCACAGAGTTGGCAGCAATTACCGCCCCGTCTCCAATCGTTACCCCAGACAATATTGTTGACCCTGAGCCTATCCATACATCATTACCTATGACTACGTCACCCTTAGTAGCTGGATGACCTTTGCCGTGATGATTAAATACGTCTTTGTGGATGTGTCCAAACGGATAAGTCGTTACCCAATCAGTCCTGTGATTACCACCTATAAAGATCGTTACGTTATCAGCAATCGAACAAAAGGAGCCTACCTTTACATCAGCTCCTTCTCCCCAATCACGAACTCTAATATTCTCTAGTCCGTATGTGTAGCGCATTACTTCTTTTTGGCTTTGTTTGTCTTTGTACGTGAACCACGCATTGGAAGGCTAATCTCAATCTCGATCTTGCCGTTCTTCTTGCCGTTCTTTTCTTCTTTATCTTCCATCATGCAACCCTTACCGCCTTTGCACTCACCACCCTTACATTTAGGACAAGATTTCATGCCTTTCATTGCTTTCCCCTTACCATTTAACTTTATTAGCCCAATATGCCGCAGACATCTTGCCTTTAGCGATATTGGAAGCGTGACGAGCCTTGAATGACTCATTCCTAGCACTACCATCAGGACTACCTTTGACACCTTGCTGACCGAATCTGATTAGCTTTACTTCATCACCTGACTTAGCCAGTACAGCATGGCTTTTCGTTGGATGACTAGGAGTTTTCTTAGGCTTGTTATAGCCCGCAAATTCTTCTTTTCCTCGCTTAATCATTTCTTTTTCTTCGCAGTCTTAGCAGCTAACTTGAAGTCTGCTTTAGTTGGCGCACCTTTACTACCAACTTTACGCATCTTCTCGCCTGAACCCTCAGCTATGCGCTTACGCTTTGCTGCGATATTGCTGTATAGTCCGGCTTTCATTTCTTTGCTTTCTTCTTAGCCATACCCGCCTCGCTAAGTGCGATCGCCACAGCTTGCTTCTGAGATTTAACTACAGGGCCACCTTTACCTGAATGAAGTTCACCCTTACCGAACTCCTTCATTACCTTGCTGACCTTCTTAGCTGCTTTAGTTTTCTTCATCATTTAATCACCTGTAATTTACCGTTATCAAAGAGTAACCCAATTGTCTTTCTATGCGCTTCTTCCCACATCTCGACACGCTCTTGTTTACTTAGATTCTTGCCTTGATCCAGTTCCATGTGACAGGCGTAACATAAAGCAGCTATGCGGTAATCATGTGATTTTATACCACGTCCTTTACCGTCTCGCAACTGGTTTGAATGAGCAGCTACTACTGTTCCATCTGCTATCTCGCAATGTTGGCAAGGTATATCTCTAACGATCTCAAGTAATGTTTTGTTCCTATATATCATTGTCTTTTTGTTAATGCCTATTTATTGAGCAGTCATAATTATCTGGTAGCATTCTTTTACAGCGTTCGGGCTGTGTTTACTTGGAGAAAATTATGGTTACGATTACCGTTGGCGATGTAGTTGTTTACGTAGAATCCGATGAAGTTGAGTTTGCTGATGATGACTTTGAGTACGATGAAGAAGGCATTGCTTGGTCTTTCGATGAAGAAGAAGAAGTCTGGTACTGGTACTGCGAAGATGATGACGAGTGGTACGCAGACGAGTTCGATTATTTCGAAGATGAAATCTAAAACGTAGACTTGTCTACAAACCGATTAGAGGCTTCCTGAGAACGCCAGACATCCACCCTAGCCTGAGCCGCTATGAGCATCCATCGTAGCGTCTCAGCCCTTTCTACAGCCTCCCTAAGCCCTTCTAATACTGCTTGATACTCTGGATGAGCGTAAGCATCAGCTTCCTTCTCTGCCATCGTACTTTTCATGCTATTTTGAAAACATAATGCCTTCTTAGTCTTACGGAATTCTGACAAGTAAGTAACGTCAGCTTTAGCCTTAGCGTATTCCTTTGAATGTTTGATTATGAAATCAATTGCTGCGTGTGGATCGCTCATTCTTTTCCTTCTGTAATTTTTCTAACTCAATTATTTTCTTTAGAATTGGTATTCCTTTATTCATTGGCAATACAGCAGCCAACTCCTTGTAGTGCTTTATTTGATCCTCAATAGGCAAATTAGCAACTTTATTCATTTGCTGTTCTTTAGTAAATTGTTAATTGTTGCAATAGCATCCTCTGGACTAGTTACCACATCAGCCTGACCTTGCCAGTTGTAGTGCCAGATAACCTGATCTGGAGTTAACTTCCAGAACTTACTGCCATCTTTCACCTCTAATAGAAAGTTGTACTTAGCACCGTTCTTATTTAATCCAACTAGTAAATCAGGACAACCCTTACCTACTGAATGTAAATGTGTAACTGACCAACCCTCAGCTCGCAATGCTTTGACGATCTTACTTTGATTATCGTCCACCCTCTTATACGTCATTGCTACCCCTAGCTTTAATAGCGTCAGCAGCAGATTCAAAAGCAGCCATAACAGTTTCGCTGTGCCATTTCGCAAGATCAAGACAAACAGCAGCACACGCCTCACGTTCTGCCTCTAACAATTTTTGTATATGCTCTATTCCGCAAATAAACATATTGTCATCTTCTTGTGAGAATCCGGCTTCTTCTGCCATACGAATTACATTACTCACGCCAATCTCCTTTTAAGCCTCTGTTTCCACGAGTCCACTGATCTTTGCAATCCTTCTCTAGTTTGTCGGCTGCGTTATTACCTCGCATCTTACGTACTAGCTGTAAGTAATCTGATGACTTGTTTCTATCCTGCGCTCTCCATCGTAGTACAGTCCAAACTTCATTTTTGTGTCTGTATTCTTCGCTACTGGTATCAATTGTCTCATCCACGGAATCTACCTTTGTTATCAAAGTCCATCGTAGCTCCACCCCAAGTCTCAATAAACTGCTGGCTACCTTGATGGTAATAAAGTCCGTACATTTCCTGAGCCTCACCGTTACGCTGTTTCTCGCACATCAAGTAAGCGTCAGGTAAATCCTCCTCGTACTTCTCACCGTTACGCTTACGATTCTCTTTCTGCTTATTGCGCCACATTAAGAATACGTTATCAACCTGATCCGTTATAGCTCCAGTGCCTTTAATATCGTACTTACCAGGCTGAACTTCCTCAGACTGTAACTTGCGGATATGGTGGATTAAATGAATGTGTACGTTATGATCTCTTGCCAATGCTGTTAGCTCATCGACAAAGTATTTCTGCTCGTTAAAATTATCCTCAGCATTACAAACTTTCATTAACGAGTCAATAAAAATATGCTCGATACCTAACTCAACCGCACAATACCTAGCCATAGCAATAGTCTGATTCGGAGTTGTAGAACCCTGCTGATCGTAGATGTATAAATGCTCACCTGCGAACTGGTTAAATCGCTGAGTCAGTCCTTTGATGTACTTCTCTTTATCGTTAGTAAGCGGATCGTCAATAAACTCACCTGCGAACTGTCTTAGCATCCTGTGAATGGTAGAAGTAGGCTTCATCTCAAATGACGCTATAACACATTTACGTTTCTGCTTAATCAAATGTAACGCTATCTGACCTGTGATTAGAGACTTACCGCCACCGTTACCACCTGCGTACAAAGTAACCTCACCTAAACGAAACGAAAAATCATCTTGCGTCTTAGTCCAGGGCATTTTTGCATTATCGTTAACAGGTGGATTGATGTAGTTCTCTGTGATCTCATCAAGCCAATCTGAAACAATACGAACCTTCTGACCTACATCGTTATTCTTTAAATACTTTTCTACGTCAATATCCTGTGACTTTACTAGTCTTGCCTTACGCTCAACGTCTAGTTGTACTGCTACTAATTCTAAGTTTGTAGTCATCTTATGTGCCTCGCTGCCTCTATGATCCGTTCTTGTGCTTGTCTTAAACGTGATCTGTCATTATCAGTTAATTTAACTCCGTTAGCTAGATTACTTGCAGCTACAGATACCAGTACGGACTCAAACTCAATAACCCTAAGTAAGTCTGTTGCGTAAAAAGCATTTTTAACTTTAGGCTTGTGATGAGATAACTTATCGTCAGGTGGGAATAACTCACCTATATCCATACCGATAGCACCGACTATTTCCTGTACAGAACAACCACCAAAGCATTTCAATAGGATACGACCATCTTCTAATTCTCTTATCGCTAAAGAAGGACTACGATCCTCATGGCTAGGACAACAAGCAGTCCACCTGCCTCTACCACCTTTTACTTTCGTTAGACGTTGCAGCAATGTTTCTACACTCATATTAATCTCCACAGAAGCAAGAAATGCCTTCTTCGTCAGGATCAAACATCTTCATCTGATCCTCGCTAAATTTAATCATAGACGCATAAGAAGGTCTGTCAGCACGAAATACTGCACCACTAGGCTTAGATGCTATAGACAATGCTAAAGCCTCCATTTTTGCCCACCATATTCCTCGTTCTGGCTTTTCTTGAATTAATGTAGCTACTTGGTTAGCAGGTTTTAAAAAGCATAAGTCACAATTACCTGCCAGAGTTTTACCTTTGTAGGTAGTCAGCTCTAAATTAAAAGGTTGCTTAGACCAAAAGTCATTAACATCATGCACCGTTATGCCAGCAGCTACAAGTGGCACTCTTTCTGGCAGCATCTTTCTAGCTCTACGCATTTCGTCAGCACGAATACCAACCCAATCACAATTTTCGTTATGACCTTCCCATCCTAATGACTTTAGGTATTTATGGATAGTCCTAATCTTTAATTCAATAGTACAAAATCTAGTTACAGGATTAGGCAAGTATTGTCTTTTTATAATTAATGCTTCAAAAGGTTCACCATTACGACTAGCTGTTTCGTAAGTGACACGCTTAAACTTAGGATCATCGTTAGTGTATTCAAGCCAATGTATTTCTACGTTCCAGTTATCCTGACAATCCTTAACAAACTTTAAGGTAGCCTCATCTTCCTTACCTGTATTAGCAAAGCATACGATAGCTTCCTCTGGTAATCCTTTGTTAGCCTGTAGGATTCTCCAAAGCATATACGCTGAAGTTCTACCGCCAGAGAACGAGATGCAAGTTGGTTCGTCAATTATGAATGGATCTCTCATTTAGCACCTCTCAGTCTGCCATCAAATGATGCTTGTTTCGATAGCGGTCTGTTGAACTTTACTGAGTTCCTTATCCATGTACGTAAAGCAGCATCCCAATCTTTATACACACTTCCTTTTGCTTTATGGAAATCTATAAACTTAGGAAACTCATCACTTAACGATACATTTAATTCTTTAGCTAAATTTATAGCTGTAGCATTAGCGACAAAATCATCAGGAATTTGAGTTTCTTGCTTTTCTACTTTTTTTGGTTTCTTTTCTTTTGCCTCTCCCTCTCCCTCTCTCTCTGTCTCTGTCTCTGGGATAGCAAGTTGCTTGCAGTCTGCTAGCACTCCGCTAGCATTAACAAAGAATCCTTTAGAAATCAATGGTTTAAGTCCATCGTTAACTTCTTTTGTAGTCATACGCAACCTAAATGCTAATTCGACAACATCAGCATTAAATTCTCCATTTTTAGCTTCAGATGCTAGCAGCCAGAGTAACGGTGCTATCGCTTTGCTAGCAATTGGCAAGCACATAAAATCACGATCATTTAACAGATCACGATGCAATTTAATCCAGGGAGGGTTACGGTCTTTGTAATGTTGATATTCAGACCAGTTTTTTGGGCGCAGCATCATATATACCTCACGTTATTGGTAGTCGTTACAGTAGGTGGGATAAGGCAGGACGGTAACGAATCGTCTTTTCGGGTTGCACTCCCTAGCCATTCCCATAGAACTATACGCTTTTGTTCCTAATCCTGCAAGTCTTGCAAATATCACTACTCTTAAACTGGATTATCGACCGACTACGTTTGCAGACTGGACATAACCTCGTTGAGAACTGATAAGTCGTTTCCTGCTTCTTCTTTTGCTCCATTGCTTAATCCTATGTGGCAGAAGTCTCGTAGAACCTGACCTCTTGGTGATACCTTTGGTAAAAAATACTTGCTTGATAATGGCGTAAACGGCTTAGGTTCACGTGGTTTAACGTACTCCACACATTCTATCTTGATACCCTGTTTGAGCTTGCCAGAAGGGCTGTAGGAGCCTTTAAACTCCTTTAGCAACCCTTCCCTTACCAGCTCGTCAAACTCGCACCTAAGATTCGCTAATGTGGGAGCGTTCATCATTCCGTAAGCCTCGACAAACTGCTCAGGACTTAGCGGATGGTTCTTTAGAAAATTCATGCAGATTCGCCACCTTTTAGTGCCTTCCTTTGGCAGCTCTTGAAACATATCACTCATCTTTATCCTCTACCTGACGCTTACGCCACAATGACTCTGACTTAGCCATTTGCTCCTTGAATTTCCTTGTGTTCTCACGTATCTCGTCTAAGCGATCTTCACGCTCGTTATATTCACGCTCGAACTCTCTAAACCATATTGGATCTCTCATTTCTCCCTCGCTTTCATCATTTCCTCTGCAAATTCATACGAAAGTTTAGGAATATTAACCTTCATAGATTCTGACTCAGGAAACATTTCATACCATTCTTCAGGTGTTATCGTCAAAAAACTTTGCATAGCCTTAGCTGCAAAGTAATCACGTAAGTCCATGCCTTGATTGCAGCTAAAAGATTTATCTGGGTTTCCAACTAATATTGGAAATGCTTTCATTTAAGTCTCCTATCTAAAGATTGTTTGCAAAATTGCTACTGTACCAAAGATTGTTACAGCAAAAAATACCCCTAACGCTACCGACAAATACAGCCAAATTAGTATTTTTTTAATCATTGTCACCTCCAATGAACGGATAGCTTGCCATACTTTTGATGTTTCGTCTTATAAATTATTTCTATTGATTTCCATGTTTCTATTAATAAATAGTTGTTGACCATGTTTACAAACGTAACTATGATTCGTACATCAACTAACACAACGAGGGAGAAATAAATGGACTTAACAATATACAAGCAAATGCCTGATCTACCAAATATAGATATTGATTTCCTTAACGACTTAGACGATACGTTACTAGGCAGACCTGCTGAAGATTATGAGTGTGAAGAAAAAATGCAGATAGAGCTTGATCGTATTGATAACGATATGGATTTATGGGATTCTGAAAGAATTGCTGAATTCGAAAGAGCTATGGATTACAAATCTAAATGTGGAGTATGGCCATGATAGACAAATGGATGATGGCAGAAATGACTTATGTTCTGCGCCTAATGGTAGATAAGTTTGAGCGTAGAGAATTATCACCTAGCGAACATGAAGTGCTTATGATGGCTTACAGAGCATTAGCATTACCACCGAAAGAAATACATTGGATGGTTAACGAAATGGAGAATGAAGAATGATTAAATGGTTAGATGAGCATCAAGTAGTTATAATTGGAATCCTTTTAGCGTTGTGGGTAGTGTGTTCAAGTTTTGATTAATTCAGGAGATAAATAAATGGAAGATTTTAAAGTTTACGCTAAGTTACAGAAGTGCCGTGTAGAGTTGCAGAACATGGAATTGAAGAAATCAGGACACAATAAGTTTGCCGGATACCGTTACTTTGAGCTAGGCGACTTCTTGCCAGCTGTTAACACGTTATTTGACATCTACGGACTTTGCTACTCGTTGCAGTTTGATCGAGATATGGCAAATATGTTTGTGATAGATGTAGATACAGGCAGCTCAATTAAGTTCTGCTGTCCTATGGAATCAGCCGTATTAAAAGGATGTCAGCCAGTCCAAAATCTAGGTGGTAGCTTGACCTATATTTCGAGATACCTACTTTGCCTTGCGCTTGCTGTCAGCGAACATGACTCGGTAGATTCGTCTGAACCGCTAAAGGAAAAGAAAGCCACTATATCCGCTACAGATGGTGCAAAAGATGCCTTAGACGCTCGTTTAGCAGCCTTAGTGGACAAGTTATCGAGTCATATTCAGGCACAGTTCGATGCAGGTAATGAATGGGCTGCGTTTGAAGCATGGGATTTACGAGATAAGACTACTTATGACGCTGATGCATCAACGGCAGTATGGGGGCAATTAAGCAGTAAATGTCGCAGTACATTAAAAACAATGAATCAAGAAGCTAAAGGATAAATAAATGGCATATGAAGCGAAACCAGGTACATTTTCCCTGTTTAAAAATGACAAGAAAGAATCAGACAAACACCCCGATTATCGTGGAGACGGCAAGGACGCAGACGGCAATGCGATCTGGGTTAGTGCTTGGTTAAAAGAAGGCAAGTCAGGCAAGTTTATGAGCTGCTCGTTTAAGTTAAAAGACGAACAAGCAAAGCCAAAAGCTGAGAAGTTTATTGATGATAATTTAGATTCTATTCCGTTCTGATGTATAGCCAAGCCGATAGTGGCTTTATAACATCGGCAGCAGGGGCTATTCGTCTCCTTCGGAACACTCTCGGTAGTGACCCTGCACTTACAAAGGAAAACAATGAAACTGTTAGATTATTTACAAAAGACTTATGACGTTAAAAATGACCGTCAGCTTGCAATAAAACTAGGATTTAGCACACCTACGTTATCTAAGATTCGTACAGGAAAGTATCCAGTTAGCGCAGATATGATTATTGCTATCCACGAGACGTTTGGAATGACAATTAAGGATATAAAGAAATTACTATGAGAATTCTATTTCTACTAGGAGTTAGCCTAATGCTGTTAGGCATTACGTTAGCCATACAGGACAAGCTAGAGCGTGAATACGAACGTGGTTATCAGGACGGTATGCACTCGTTAAATACGAGACAAGTTGATAACCTGTGTATTAAATGGTGGTTTCAGTCTGATCTGGAAGCAGCTAGAAAGAGAGCTTGTGGAAAGTAATTAAACCTTAATCACTTGCCCTCTAAAGAACGCAAGTCCTGCTTCTTCGTCAATAACTTCACACAATTCTGGTGGCATTAGCTTTCCATTATAGTAAGTAAGGATAGCAAAAGCAGAGCGATGGTTGCGTGTACCATCTTCCGTATAAGCAAATTGTTGTCCCCAAACATTAGCTAATGAACCGCAATCGACCCCGTATCTCGTGCCTGTCAGGTCTGACCAGGGGAAGATTTTTGGGGAGTGAAGATGCCCGTTCACAGTTGACATACCTGACTTCAAGGTTGCGTTATATGCTGCGTGAATTCCGTTGTAGTTGCGATGCTTGATCTGTGTATTATTGTTTACAACAATTGATGTAGAAAATTTCCAGCGAGGAAAGTGATCTGGCAGATTAAATCCTACAACGTCTTTATAGGCATCACCAACTTGGTTAGAGATCCTAGCCGAGAATCTTATATCGTGATTTCCCCACGTCCACAGTAGTTTTGCGTTACCAGCTACAGCCTCAATCTCTGCTAACCTATCTTGACAGGCATCTAGTTCTTGTTTGACGTTTGGCAGTACCTCGTAGCCTGATGATGGATGTCTGCTAATACTAGCACCATCGAATACGTCCCCCGCCATCACAACGATATTAGGCTTTAGCATATCTACAACATGGACAAATGCCCTGTGACCAGTTGATATATCGTCAGGCCAGTAATGACAATCAGACCCTACAATAATGCAGCCATCAGGCATATCAACTAAAGTTCTAACTCCATTTGCTGGTAGCGTTACTTTAAAATCTGGACTACGTTTATCGGTAGCTTTTAATATTACTCCAAGCCTATTTTCTATACTTCTTCTTCTTAAATTAACTGATCTTATGTGGCAACCTAAAATCTTTGCCACTTCTGCTACTGATGGATTTTTATTCCATATAGATATAAACTCGTCATCACTACATAATTTAGCTGGCATTAGTTTACTCTCCGTATATATTCTCCGCACCACTCATCAGAGGCGGTTAGTGCAAAGGAAAAAGAAACGCCACCATTATCTTCAGGTAGCACAGTAGGGGGGAATCGGTGACATTCGCCTAAACTTGCTTCTTTATCTGGCTTAAAGAAGGCACAAGTTCGGCACATCGGCATACAATCATCAGGAATCTTAGAGGCACTTCCTTTTTTCGACATCTTGTACAGCCTTTTCTAGTTCTTCAATACGATGATCTTGGTACTGAATAACTCTGTTGAGTTCATTAAAAAGCTCACGAGTATTTTCTACTTCTTGCTTGGATAACAACAGATTGCCATTATTATCTAAAGTTGCTGCGGTTGCAACACTAAACATAAAAAATATAACAATCCACTTCATAAATGTCCCCTAAGCTATTAATCCATTTGAATAAATAGTCTTTCCGTTCTTAGAAGTTGCGGTTAAATTTTGCTTTTTTAGATTCTTAGCATCGTAAGATACGTGAACCCAGCCGGAATCAGGAACGCCAGGAGTATAAAACTCTAATATTAACTGCGTATAACTTAGGTTATCCGAAATCCACTGCGCTAGATCAGCGTTAGGAATACCAGGTATCTCTATATCTGAAGCCTGTCCTTTGCAATGATCAGAGGACTTCGATCCTCCGACCTTAGCGTTAACCTCTGGATGACGATAGCCTGAATTCACCTTAACGCCAGTTTTGAAGTTATCACGAATAGGCTGTAGTACCTTCTCGCATAATGTCTTTAGATTCTGTATATCTGCTTCAGTTGGCTCATTCTTCATGCCAAAGCGTAAAGCAGTCTCGCTCTTAGTTAATTCTTGTAGGCTAAAGTTTTCTGATAGCTTCATTTCTTCATATCCATAATCTTTTCAAGTGTGCGACCACCGAAATAGAACGACATCACCAACATACCCCATTGACCAAGTAGCTCAACAAATGAGTCAGCTATATCAACTAAAGCAGCATCAAGGATAGCTAATATCAAATAAGCAACAAGTATGTAGATTAGCGTTAATGGACGAATATTCTTAGATAACCAAGAATCACTAGCCATGTCAGCTTGCATACGCTGAGTCAGATTAGTCTGCTCAACCTCGTACATCTTGGAGTCATTAGCCATCTTAGCTAATTCACCGTCTTGAGCTAATTTTGCTAACTCTAATTGAGCCTTTGCTTTTTGCTCTGGATCAGGTAGAATTTTATCTATCAATTTTGATGCAAATGGGAGAAGTGCTTGAAGCATATTAAAGACCTTTCTGGTTCTAAAAACCCAAGTTTTTCACATGGACACGCTTTGCGAGGAAAACGATCCTCTACGTATCAAATATGGGAAGGAATTAAAAAAAGATGTACGAGTCCAAAATGCAAGGCTTACAAAAATTACGGAGGCAGAGGCATAACAATTTGTGACAGTTGGCTTGACTTTGCTAATTTTTTGAGCGATATGGGAGAAAGACCAGATAATCTTTGCATTGAGCGTATTGATAACAATAAGGGATATAACCCTGAAAATTGCAAATGGGCTAATAGAAAAGATCAAGCTAAAAATAGACGAAACACACGTTTTATTACCGCTTTTGGAGAGACTTTGACTATATCTGAATGGTGTGAAAAAACTGGTTTGTCCTATTACACTGTTTATCTTAGATTGAGAGCAGGAAAAACGCCAGAGCAAGCATTGCAAAGTTAACTTATCAATTAACTTTCCACCGATATTTAAAATTGCGTCTAGTCCAATCATCATTCCCTCCAGTGAAACATACTCCAAATAAAATAAATAATTGCCGTAGCGCAAGCAGTGCCAACGATAGCAGCAATAATGTTCTGAATTAACTGAATCCTCTCAGCACGCCTTCTAGCGATCTCTCTGAGCCTCATACGCTCTATACGAGCTTCTTCCTCAGCTTCTTCTTTAGCAGCAGCTACAATAGCATCTCTACGAGCGCACATCTCCTCATATAGACCTGTCTCACCTGAGTTATTGTAGATAAGCATTTCACGTAGCTCGACTTCTAGCCGATATAGCTTACGTGATGCAAAGGTAGCGTCTAGTGCTTGCTTAGTGGCTTGCGATAGCGTTATATTAGGATTCTTCTTAGCTACCGTATCAACAACAGCAACAGACTTAATTTCGGCTTGTTTCTCAAAGAACGTAGAGATGTCGTGATAACACTCTTGTATCTCTTTTCCTAGTGCGATGGCTCTCTTGACTCCAGCAACAGCAGCCTCCGCAGCAGCAAAGGCTACCGCTACTTCAATCATTTTGGAATCTGACCGTTAGAGCCTAACCACATTAATAGGAATAATGCACCTGCACCAACTATCCAGAATATCTTCTTAACGACAGACTTACCGACTTCCTCGTAAATCTTCTTAAATGCTACCTCAGCAGCACGTTCAGCTATAGCTTCTATTTGAGCGTCAGATAAGTTAATGTCAGACATGATTATACCCAGTTACCTATTGAAAGATTAGAACCAGAAGCACCAATTGGATAAATGTAAAAATATGTTCCTATTGCACTTGAATATCCATTAGTTCCAGGAGCTGAACTTGTTTGCTGCAAAGGAACAAAACTACCAGCCGCATTAATAGATACAGTCCCTCGTATCTGAATTGGCTCATAAACATTACCTGTATAGTTAGGACTAACAGTAGTAGCAGTAGTTTGAGTAATAGCACCAGTAGTAAAGTTTGTGTTATTTGTAACTTGATTAAAACCAGAAGCACTTGCTCCACTAGTAACAAAATAAGCAATATTATTAATTGTTGCAGTACCACCAAAACCTAAAGCAATAGAATGACTAGAAGCCGCACCAGCAGTTCTATTAAGCATATAAATTGCTTCAAACGCATAAACTGTAGATGCAGATAAATTTACGCCTCTGGCTGAATGTATTGCTGTACTTGATACTGTTTGAGAGTTATTAAGATTATAAGTACCTGCCCCACCAGTTCCAGTTCCTAAAGAAATTATTCTAGTTCCTGAAGCAATTCCAGTTCCAGATATAACCTGACCTACTCCAAATGTTCCAGTTACCGTACCACCTACCGTTAAAACAGTAGTTGATATTGAAGATGCGGTAGATGTCGCAGCATTAAATACAGGTTGAAGAATAGACGCTAAACTTAAACTAACAGGATCAGCAGTATTCAATCTATATAATTGACCTGATGGCATAACTCCACGCTGTAAAGCTACAGGAGTAAAGTAAGGAGCTAATCCGTCATACTCAAAAGCACCCGCTATAGGAGTCGTTACAAGTGTGCCAGAAGCGAAATCTATAGGAACTAAGGTAGAAGTACCAGCTCCTACCAAAGTACCTGCTGCGAGCGTTTTATTAGATACTGACTGAGTATCTGTAGTGCCAACGACTGCACCTGCAGGATTGCCTACGCCACCAGCAGGGAAAGTTACGCCATCAGTTCCAGAAATAATAGTAGGCATTATTCATCCGCAGGTAATGGTGTGTTGCCTTCTGCAAGCCAGACTAAATAGGCTTGGTAGTCTGTGTTATCTGGATCAAATGGTATGTAGGCGTTGTCGGCAAGGCGTTTGATAACCTGCTGAAAAAAACTTGGCATTTGAATAAGTTGATACATGATTATAACTCCGCGCTTATAATTGGTATTTGATTGGCATTAACGGAACGCAAAGCTCCATCAGCCTGACTGTTGCTGCTGGTGCTTCCCAAACTAAGATAGTTTGCTGATGCGCTATAAGAAAACCCTACAGCAGAAGATGTTACTCCTTGAATAGTGAAACTAGTCACACCAGAAATGGTTGGGGCTGCTCTCATAGGTTGAAGGTGAGGTATGACATGACCTACCCACGATAGAGAACCACCTGACCAAGCAAGCGAAAAAGTTGGAGTGTTTGACGGAACATAACAATACCTCTGACACATCGCTAATTCACGACCGTAATCACGATAATCAAAGCTAGTAGCTGTACTACCCTTCTCTAGTTGTACACCAGTAATGTAGAACGTAGCTCCGTTAGTGCCTACTACTGATGTTGCGCCTGTGGCTGAATATAAAGCACTTCCTGCCCACGCTCCTGCTGTTCCTGAGCCTGTGGAGCCAACTCCTAAACTAAGATTTAAATAAATTCCAACGCCATTTGTAGTTAGCCATGTTCCAGATGTATCACCAGCAATAGTTATGGTTTCTTTTTCCCAAGTATTTGCAGAATTAATCGTATAAGTAAATGGATAACTTCTATTTTGAGCAGAATTATTTAAAGACCCACCAAATGTTCCAGTTAATGAACTACGAACCCAAAACGATAAAGTTACAGATTGAGCATTAGCAGTACCCCACGCTAAGTCGGAAACATTTAAACCTTCTATAGGCTGTCTTATAAAAAACACATCTGAAGAAATAACAGAATATGCTGATGATGATGTCATTCCAAGATAGTTTGTAAATCCTACAGGAGGAGTTACTGAGGCTGCATTTTGTTGTGCAGTAAATTTAGATGCCTGTGTTAAAGCAGCAACCCATCTATCTACTAAATATTGCCCATTAGTAGGAGTAACACTCGCACCAGCATTACGCTGATCTATTCTCATGTCACCGTTAATAATCCTGTTACGGAATACTGAAGAACTAGGAGCAAGTACGCCACCGCTAGAGTCTGTTATTGAGTCAGATAAAATTTGGCCATACGGCATGATTATGCTCCTTGAGTTTGTTCTGCTAACTTAGCTTCTTCTGCTAATCTAGCTGCTTCATCATTTACTATCTTGGCAGCATCGTAAGCCGCTTGTTCTTCAGCCGTATATTCGACTTGAGTAACTTCACCAGTTTGTACATTAACGATTGTTCTGTGCATGATTTACTCGTAAAAAATGTTAATTGTTCCGGCATCAAATGTATCTGTGCCATTTACTGTAGTAATACGTACTCTATCAAGAACACCACCAAGAGAAATATTTCCAGCAGAATTCATAACAACGTTTTGATTAGTTCTACCAAACATTGACGAACATACCCAAACATTTCCAGTAATATTAGTTATAACTGCGTGTCCTACTTGAGCTGCTGTAGCATCTACTAATGAAACCATAAATCCAGTTGTCATAGCTCCAACACTATTACCACCAGTTGCAAGTTGAACATAAGAGCCTAAATAACCAGATGTTGAAACAGATCCAGAACCAATTTGAATCTGCATATTGCTTGTTCCGTTTGTACTAACGCCACTTAAAATAACAGTAATACGCTTTACTCCACTAGGAATAGAAGTAAAGTCTATGCTTGTCCCCGATGTTGATGTGACAGCAGTTGCTCTTGTAACTCCACCAGATACACCACCAGAAGCAGTTAAAGTACCAGTAACAGTTAAATTACCAGGTATTGTTACAACCTGACTAGCATCAATAGTTATTGCGTTAGCACCTGAGCCTGATCCAGTAACAATATTTAGCGTACCACTAGTGTCTGTAGTGATCTGTGTGCCGCCATTTGTGCTGTTGCCAGCCGTAATAATATTTGCCATTATTTATTCCTTATCGACTAGACAATTACCCATCTTGAACCACTAGGTACTGTTACCGTTACACCAGAAGCCACCGTTATCGGGCCAGCACTCATTCCGTTCTTATTCGTAGTAATCGTGTAGTTAGCTGATACCGTATTAGCGTTCTCAAAGATAGCTCCACCACCACCGTTAGCACCGCCTACTGGAGTCCAGTTAGCACCGTCATACGTCTCAAGTATTGCTAAAGTTGAATTATATCGTAACTGACCTGTGGCTGACGATGGTCTTTGTGCAGTCGTTCCTACAGGCACTCTAACAGCTCCAGTGCTGTTTATTGCAAAGGTAGTAGGTACGTCTATAGTGGCTGCGTTAATCGTCACAGAGGACGTTGTAGTGCTTCCTATGACCGTTGCGCCTGATGCTGTGAAAGTACCAGCTACCGTAAATGGATCGCCAGAAGTACCTACCTGCTGATCCTTTAACTGCGCCATTAATTCACGAATTGCGTTATTGACAAGGCTAGGAGCCATGCCTTCAGCTAAGTTAATACCGTCAATATCAGTATTTGAGCTTGCTGTTGCGCTAAATTCGCTGATCTTTGTTTTTGCCATTGCTTAATCTCCAAGCAGACCTGTAGTGGTTCCGATAGCAGCAGAACCAGGAACTAATCCTACTGGCTTGCGCTGTGTGCGTAATTTCAATTCCTGTAATATTCTTGCTTGTTCAATAGGATCAGTAGCAAATAGGCGTTTCTGTAACTCAGCAGATGTCTCTCCGCTAATACCTTTAGCTCTAGCTGCGCCTTGTCTTAATAATTGCATAGCACCACCAGCTAAACCACCAGATGCTAGACTTTGCGCTACAGCAGCAGTACCACCTAAACCTTCGCTAGTAGCTAAACGCTCACCAGTTTGCGAGCCACCCATGATCGCCTTGCCTGTCTTAGTTTGCTCACCAAGAGCATCAACGTAACGGACAAAATCATTATATTGGTTGTTATCAGTAAAGGCATAACGTAAGAGAGACTTCTGTTTATCGCTCTTAAATATCTGACGAGAAAAGTCACCACCTTTAAAGTTCTCAAGACGAGAATTAACATCTGCCATCATACCTAGACGGAAAGCCTCTTTTTCTGAATCATTCATCTTCTTCAGATCATCTAAGACTTCCTTGTATTCCATCTTTTGATACTTTTGACCACTCTCAAATGAAGAACGAATACGCTCATTATCAGCAAACTCTTTATTTGCTTTAGCATAAATAGGGTTCTTTTCTTTGATTAAGTCGTTGAACTCACGCTTTACGTTAGAAACATCTCTACCGTAACTAGTCATCTTGCCAGTTACAGGATCAATCTCTTTCTCTACTACTCGATCTAAACCAATCTTAATCTGGTGCAGTACGTTAGTAGGAACAAACTGAGCATTACGAATCTGGTCTAAATCAGGCAACGTATCACCGTAAACGCCAGCTCGTCTTTGAGCTTCTTTATAAGCGTCTTGGAATACTGGACGATCTACATATTTACGGAAATCACGAGCATCTACAGCCTTCTCATAAGCTAACGGATACTTTGCAGACGCAGCAGATTGTTGATTCTTAGCTAAGAAATCAAGGTATTCGTAACCATTGACGTTTTTACCTAATCCCGCACGTTTTACTAAACCACTAACAATATCGCTAGGCTGGTCTATCATGCGTGATTCTAAGAATCTAGCAGTAGCACTTTTTTGACTTGATGGCACTACATAAGCAGCGTAAGACAAGTCTTGTAAGCTCTTTGATATATCAGCCAATACAGGACGAGGAACATTTAATCTCTGTAACTCAGCTAAAGCTGCTTGAGCTTCATCAGGAGTTAGATTGTCTTTGTTTAATGTGTTAGCTAGTATCTTGTTTGCAGCAGTAGTTTGATCGCCAATACCAGCAGCGTTAAGCGCACCACGAATCATACTACCTGCGCCTTTGATAGCCACAGGTAAAGTACCGCCTAATACACCACCAACAGCACCAGTTACAGCAGCATTTTGTAACGTATCTTTTTCAGCAGTACCAGCACCAGTTAATGCGCCTGTAGCAGCTCCTACGCCAGTACCACGAGCTATCTGACCACCTAATGTCTCACCAGTAACAGCAGCCTGAGTAGCTCCACTTGTACCTTTTAATGCTTTTAATGCGCCCAAAGGCATAGCCATACCGCCTAACAATTCTAACGGAGTAGAAAAGCCAGGATAATCTATATTGTATTGACCTTGTTGCGCTCTTAATCTATCTCTGATTGACTCGTATTCTTTTCCGCTAATAGCACCAGAACGTAATGCAGCTTCTAACTCATCAGCAAAGCCAAATGTAAGACCTTGAGCTGCTGTTCTAGTCGTTTCAGCAGCACCAGAATAAGGCACTTTAGGCTGAAATACAGAAGTTGCAGGAGTTTGTGCTTGCTCAACTACAGGAGCTTGTTCCCATGCGTTTGCCATTATGGTTTAACCCTTCTAACCCCTTTAGGATCAACAAATGTAGTCCCTTTAGGTAAATTAGCGTAATCAGCATCAGTAAATACATGAGGCTCAAATTTAGGAACCTCTAATGGTACTTCAGGAGCCTCAAGTTTTGCGTTTGAACGCCTACGAATTATTGATGACTGTAAATCTTGTGCTTTTCTAGCATTTAAATCACGTAATACTTGGATTGCTTTACCAGCATCAGCAGCAGATTCAGCACCTTGCAATTCTTTAGCTGCACGTACCGCATCACCTTCAGTTTGAGTACCTTTATTTAATCGTAAAGATTCATTTACCAACTGAGTTTTAAATCTCTCAAAGTCATTTCTTGCAATAACTTCAGGATTTTCACCGCCAACAATGTTAGACGCTCCAACAAATACTCTAGCTCTTAGCCCAAACGGTATAGTTCCACGCTTAATGCTATTTAAGTATTTATTTGCATCATTAGCTAAATTAGCTGCTGCTTGACCTGCTTCATAATCTTCATCTTCAGCTTTTTGAATTGCTGTTGGTATTGGCTTTTGATTTATAGGAGCCTTATAACCTTGTATTGGCTTACCCATAGCATCTAAAACAGACATTCTTGGATCTTTAGGAAGCCAAACTAGATTTCCCTGAGCATCAGTTGATCTGTCATACATTGACTTAGTGCCACCTTCGCCCATAGGTTTACGAGCAACTACTGTCCATGATTGAGTTGCAGGATTGTATTGACGAGTAGTGCCATCAGCAAAATCACGTATATCAGGAGCTTTTGCGCCCGTGCCTTCAATAGGCATAATCTTACCGTCAGCAGTTTTTTGATATATAACTCCAGTAGGTAATCCTAATGCAGCAGCTTCTTCTTTTGTTAATACACCGCCTTGTCTGCCAGCACCAACAGGAGCTTCATAAACAACTCTACCTGTAGGATCAACTAATACTTCACCAGGCTTTGCTGCTGTTAATTTAGGCTGACGTTTTTCCTGTTCCATGTCAGCAATAATACGCATAGCGCCAGGTAGATTAGTGTCAATCATAGTCGCTAAATCTGGATACTTCATCTTTAGCTGTTCTGCGCCTTGCATCATTCTCTGCTGCTGTAGCATTTGTTGCGCTGACATTCTTTGCTTAATACCGCCCTCGTAAGCACCGCCAGAAGCCTCAAATCCACCCGCTACTGCACCTAAAATGTTTTGCAATGCTGAACGTGGCGCACCACCTGAACTCATACCTCTAGCTAATGCTAAACCTGCACCTAGTAATCCCTGTATCTGCGCTCTTTTTTGTAGCGCATCAGTTTCCTCTGTGCTTAATAAACCTTTATAAGCACTAGGTAAAGTTCCGAACGGTGTTAAATCTTGTATTGCCATATATCACCCTAATAGTGAAATCGGTTGATTGCTAATTACTGATTGTCTGTACGGATCCATTGATGCCATTGGGTTGTAATCTCTTAACTGACCTCTAGCCTGTACTGGAACAGCAGGAGCTTGAGCTATCTGCTCTGGAGTAAGAACATCTTTAGCTGTAGCAAAACCCATTTGCGTTAGCATAGGATTTTCTCTACTAAATCCTTTAAATTGCTCCCAATATGATGGAGATGTAGCTTTTGTCCCCATTTCAACAATAGGAGCAGGAACATTACTAGCAGAAGCTAATGGAAAAGTTTGAGATGCAGTTGGTGCTGTATATGGGTTAGAAAACACGTTAGAAGGGCCACCAACCAAACCCTGAATAGGAGGAGGAGACATAACAGCAGGATTAGAAAATACCTGATTAGATCCGCCTACAAGTCCAGGAATTTGATACTGAGATGCAGCAGCAGTAGACGAGGCAGGAGTATAAAACGCAGCAGTTGGGCCACCATTAATTCCAGGTATTACTGAAGTAGGTGGAGGAATAGCAGAAGGCGCAGCAGAGGACATAGCTCCCCCCATATTGCCGCTACCAGCCAACGCTGAGGCATTTATCAAAGCACCTTTAACTGGATCATTCCCAGCTAGAATGTTTGTGCCAATACCATTTAAAAAAGATCCAAGAATAGGATTAGCTGCTCCGCCCATTATTTGCCCCCTGTTTGTGTACTTGTACTAGTTCCACCAGAAGGAACGCTAGTGAATAGATTCGTGAATTGCTGTAGCTTCTGCTGTGGCAGAGTTTGTTCGTAGTTGTAACGGTTGATAGCGTCTTGCAGAGCTTTCTGCTGATACGATTCTTGACCCTGACCTGCCGTTAATAGCTTCTGAATATCCATGTAATCAGCTTGAGCATACGCTGGCGCACCTTGCACAGCAGCCATTTGACGATTACGCTCTGCCTCAGCAGATTGATAAGCTAGATTTCCAGCAGTTTCCGCTAGGTTTCGACCGAATACATCCTGAGCCTGACCTACCTGCTGACCCATTGCGCTAGAGCCATAACGACCCATTGATGAAGCTCTAGATTGTAAGCCCTGTACGCCACGAGTATAAGCCTCTTGAGCCTGACGAGTAGTTCCAGCTAATGCACCCTCTAGGAATGGATTAACACCTCTACCTTGAACTGTGGATAGATATTCTTGCTGCGCTGCTTGCTGAATTGGAGAACCTGACATAGCTCTAGTTTGAGCAGCCTGTAATGCCGACTGAGTAGCCTCACTTGGAGATACATAAGTCTGACCAGGAAAGAACGCTGCTCCAGGTGCTTCATATTGACGTTTAGCTTCTTCAAGACCATACGTTACGTAAGGCTTGATTGTGGGATCTATACCACTTGTCGTTGTACTACCTCCGCCACCACCGCCCATATTACACCTCGCAAATCCACTGTTTAGGACGGAAACCTAATTGTTTCGCCCTACGTTGCCAACCTTGTCGATGGCTAGAGAAAGTTACATATTTTGCATTAGCTTGACTTGCCAAGCCTTTTATGTATTTTAGCCCATCTTCAACCATTTGATAATCATTTTCTAACGTCCAAGCCGCCCAAACGTGTAGATGTAGTCCAGATGGCTGCAATATAAAGAAGCCACCAAACCTCTGCTCCTTCAAAACTACCCATAGAAGTGATCTATTAGAGATTAAATCTGCATAGACATCTTCTACTATCCAATCCTCTGGGCTATACCCTTTAATTTTGTCCAATGGTGCTTTAATTGATGCCCACCATTTCCGAATATCTGCTACTGGTATATGTCTAAATTCCATTAGCCCACCACTATGTAGCCGTAAGTTTTATCTGCTGTATTGTTAGACCAATGTGTCAAAGTTGCACTCCCTTGAGTTTGTGAGGAAACGTAAACGTTACTTGTCGCTGATGGCGCTATGTATTGCATCGTAGCTATCACACTAGGAATAGACGGTCTTGTAGGACTCGTGCTAGTACCGTAATGCTCGATGGATACTCCAATATCAGAAACACGCCACATTATCTCAACATAATCATTGGCTTGCAATTCCAAAAAGAAATTAAGTGCTGCTATCAAATGGCTAGGATCGCCTGAGCTTTTTCTAGCTGGCATACTAAACCTGCTATTTGAGCCGTCAACATTCGTTCCGTTCTTCATAAACCAAATATCTACGTCTTGTGCATCGTTAGTAGTATTTTTATATTGAATAGAAAACTGAATGTTATACACGCCATAATTTCTGACGTTCATTCTTGAACTATTCGATAGATATACTCCGTTAGAGTAATCCGTTGTGTTTAACGTTATAGCGTAAGCTGTAGTCGTATTAGCAGCAGACTGATCTGTAGTATCCTGAAACGCTCCATAGGGCGCAGAATCAGCCTCCGCAGCAGCAGATACAGGAACCAAGAATATCAAGCTCTCGTTACCTATACGGCTATCGTATATAGTCGTTGTAGTCGCATTGCCTGTAGCTAAAGTGACCTTGCCAGTGTTATTCGTTTTGCCGTCCATAATCCCACGAACGACCTCAGCAACCTGTCGCTGATCTCCACCAAAAGGAGGTAACGTCTGAAACTGGACTGTTCTCGTCATCGATTACCCTGACCTGCTATGTCTATTTCAACCGCTACAGCAGTCCTCCACGCCCCGCTAGGATTAGTTTTAACCCTGTGATACCTACCAGCAGAACGCAGCCCACAGCGACCCTCAGAATCGGCTACAGAGGCAGTTCCAAAGGTAATAGCATCATCCAATAACTCACGACTTGCGACCGCTACAGAGCCGCTACCAGCGTCCACAATCGGTCTGCCTAAAGTAATGACTGAATGACCAACATCTATATCGCCTGACGTTAAAGCAGCCTGTTTGTACTGACCGCTAAAGGTAACGATATTAGGGCCTCTCGTTGCAGACAATAGTAGTAAACCACCAACCCACTGACGATCATCTAAAGAGATACCTAACGAGTCTATGCTTGTGCTAAATGCGTCTAATCCTTCTAGCGTTACTGTTGGCGTTAGAGCAAACGATACACTGTCAGCAGTAGTCTCTGCATATGACCATTTGTTTAGCGAAATGTTATAAATCAGCAGTAAATTGTCACCATTCTGTGCAGGGAATAACCAAACAATCAGTCTTTTCTCTGTATCCACAGCAGATGACATTCCTAGCTTAATTGCCGTTAGATTAGCATTATCAAAGAACCATCGATCTATCTTTTCTGTGCCGATTCCTCTGGTTGTCTGACCATCACACACGTAAAAACCATCATCAGCTAGGAAATATGTTAATCCTGCAAAGTTAATGATTGATCCGGCAGAAATACAGCCTAAAGTACGGTTAATAGCGTCAAACTGGAAGAAATACGGACTACCTGCATACGTCATACGATAGATTGCACGTTCTAAGAATACTAATCCGTATTCACCACCAGCTAAACCTGTAATATCACCACCGTCAGGTATCACTTGAGAGTCAGATTGACTAGCAAGACCAGGAGTCCAATCTGTTTCATCGTTAATGTCAGACCAGTAAACCTTATTTTCTTCGCCTAGCACGTTAGCAGCGACTACAAAGTCCTTAACTACCGTCACATACTTAGCTTCAGGAGCAGCAGCAGCCAAATCTGTAGCGTAAGTAGATACATTTAGCGTGTATTGCTGTAATTTGCTGTCACCGTTAGCCATAATCATCTTATCGCCATACTGAACAGCGTCCCAATACTCAACAGTTCCGTAACCAGTGGTGGTTAATGGAGCCATCGCACGAGTACCAGGCGTAAACTTGTACAGATTACTAGCAGAAGCACCAAATAATGATACCGTTCCTGCTGTTTTACCTGCAAAACAAGTCAATAAATCAGCGTTAGCATCGTCAGAATACTCAACCTCATCAAGAATTGGAGCGTATCCATTAGTAACTGGATAACAGTTGACCGCATCCGTTAAAGCACCTGTAACTCCAGGCTGATCTGGTAGCCATTCACCAAATATTATTCGTTGTTTAGCCATTATTGCCTTGTCCAAGTATCAGATTGCGATGAAACTACTGTCCATGTGTTATCACCAGAAGGAACAATAGTCCAAGTATTCGGTTGTTCTACTACGTTATCCCACTCGTCACCAATTACATGACCGTCTGCGCTTATATCTGCATTTCCTTCTATACCTGCTATAGCGTTCCATACAGCTATTGCTAAACATGAAACCTCTGCAACAGCATCAACTGAAGCAGTGCCACTATAATCAACTTCGCTACTTGATGTTACCGTAGCCGTTCCGTCAATAGCAGCAGTACCTACCTGAACTCGTATGCCGTCAGCCGTAACCGTAGCAGTACCATCAATAGCACCAGTAAAGAATAAAACTCTAGTAGCTTCTGCCGTAACCGTTGCTGTGCCGTTTATAGCACCTGTGGCAAGTATGATTAACCCACCATTAGCAGTTACAGTAGCGGTTCCAATTATTGAGCCAGTAGCACTATAAATAATGCCACCAGCCGCAGTTACTACCGCAGTTGCATTTATAGAGCCTGTAGCAGTCTGAATCCTAATACCTACAGCAGAAACAGTAGCAGAGCCGTTAATACTTCCTGCACCGTTATAAACAGCAAAAGCGTTTGCCGTTACTGTGGCAAAAGCATCTACCGCAGCAGTGGCTAATACGACATTCCCTGAATCACCCGCTAATGACGAATACGGAGCTTGTGAGTATGCCGATAAACCAAACATCTAGAACACCACCCACTTAGACCCACTCGGTACAGTTACGCTTACACCGCTATTAATCGTAATAGGGCCAGCACTCATAGCTGAATATCCGCTAGGAATAGAGAACGTTGTAGCTACAGTGAGGTTATTTAATACGATACCGTTAGATGCGGCAAATTGATCTGAGTAAGCAGTATTAGTAGCGTCCTCATGAACTGACTTAGTAGCTGGATACGTAACAAATACATCCTTGCTATTAGAAGCAAAGTCAATCTTAGCGGTAGTGCCTAAACTGTTAGCTAGTACCGTATCACGAGATAACGTAGTACCTGAAGATGTGTACGTGCCGATACCTACTTCCCATGTGCTAGCAGTGCTATCAACAATAGAATAGTAGGTAGTATTGCCATTACCAATTATAGCAAAGGATTGAAACCCAGAACTAGCACCAGCAAGCGTTAGCGTACCAGTGCCAGCAGTGGTAGATGTTTCCTTGACACGATCTGCGACAACTAGTGCCATTATTTACCCCTTACGCCAGAGTTACGCTAAGACCGCCAATAGCTATCTTAAAGATATCTCCAGAAGAAATAGTTTTAGATGTGTCTAATGCTGTGTGGTAAAGCAAGTTACCGCTAGAAGAAGCATCAAGAATACCGATCCAACCAACTGTTCCCCATGAACCAGAAGCCTGTGGAAACTCTACAGCAGCAGTATTAGTAGATACACCGTTACTAGGCGCACCCATCGTTACCGCAGTACGTGTATAAGAACCACCAGATACTTCAGTGCCAGTATTGGCATCAGTAGGATCAGATGTATATAGACCGATGTAAACAGTCGCAGGACTTGTGTAGCTCGTATTACGCAAGGTAGCGTTAATTAGAGCATTTTCTAAATAGTTCGACATTTCTGCCATAATTGTTACCTCACGTTATAGTTCATTGACATTGGCTGACCACTGTACTCACTACTCTGGTCTGCAATCGTTATTGATGATATTGCCCTATCGTACAAACTAGCCCAAGTCTGTAATCTTGCGTCATTCATTAGATACGGTTCTGCCTCACCTAAAGCAGCGTACAGCAACGCATCAGGAAAGTTAGTTAAGAATACATTACCTTGATTCGTGTCGCTCAAGAAGTACGGCTGAGCGTAGTAGAGCATTTGTAACTGATAAGTGCTGTCAGGAACAGGAGACAATTGAAGCTCTGTCGCTAATACAGTATAGTCAGTAGGCTTACCTGATTCTGTAGCCCTGTAAGAGTTATAGAACGAGTTAGGCGCACTATAAGCTAGTGTCGTTATAGGGTTAGTATTTACGTGAATATCACGCATCTCTAGGAAGTCAGTAGGTAATCCTACGGTAGAGTCTCCACCTGTCGTATTTGCTGTAGCTACAACCAACATTTGACGAGTTCTGAGTTCTCTACGCAGACGTAATTCAGCCAACTGGATGAAAGTAGGAATCATAGCCGTTAAATCACTACGAGCTAAGTAACTAGCTATCGTAGTCTTTAAGTCACTGTATGTACTAAAAGCCATATTATTCCTCTAGTTGCTCAAAATCATCCCAGCCGTACTCATACGTACCTACGTGCTTGATGTGCATAGACAGCTCGTGATCCACCCAAGTATCAAAGCCATTGTCACCAGCTTTAACGCAAAAGTGAACATCCTCACCTACTACACCAGTTGGCCCCCATCCTGCATCAAACCACGGCTGAGGAACCTTCTCAAACACTTCCTTACGAATCATTACCGCCCCAAAACCAACAGCAGTAATCTTCTCAATACCTTCCTTACCACGAGAATCGACATTAGACCAATGATGGCGAATACCCTTCTCATCCTCAGACTTAACTAACAGTTTAGCCGTTGGCATACATGGTTTACGTCTAGTGACAGCATTGACACCTACAATTCCAACCTCACGAGATAACATAATCGTTATCAAATCAGGAGGAAAACGCATATCGCTATCAATGTACAGAACAGCGTCACAGCCCTCTTTTAATGCTACCTGAGCTAACTTCTCACGCTGATCGAATATAAGCGTTCCAGGCATCGTATAGAGGCTTAGACCACCCTTACCGTCCTTGCATCGAACAGACGCATCATGTGCAGCCATCCTAGCAAAATCAAACGCAAAACCTGTATGTACTTCGTCTCTACATGGAATACAAACGCCAACTCTCATACTGTTCCTCGATATATCTTTAACGGTGCTTGTTCAGGATGGTTGAGCCACTTCTTAAAAGCTACCTCGTCCATTATCGCAAATCCACGCATGATTCCCATTTGATTGAGCTTATCAATAGCCGTAAAAGGTATTGAGCCTATTAAATGTAAATCTTCTGTTGCTCCTGTCCTAGCCTTGTCAACTTCCTGAAGCACTTTATTGCGCTCTAGGATGTCAGATATATCTTGATTAGTTTCGATGATAATCCCACCATCACCGTCCGCATGAACCGTCTGAGTACGATAGTTTTCCATTAGTCCCTCAAAAAAGCCCCCTACCGTTAGGCAGAGGGCTAGTCTATTACAGTGCGAAGTTCAAGTCAGCTACGATACCGTGAGCTGCTTCGTTCTTAACTTCCAAAGTTACTTCAGCAAGAATCTGAGTTTTCTCAGAGTCACCAGACTTAGCCAATTCATTAGTCATGAATGGACGTAAGTAAGCCATTGCTGCGTACTCAGGATCGAGAATCAACATATCACGATCACGCATGAAACGATCTGGAACGATAGACAATTGACCGAAGTCAGATTGATAAATGTCTGCCGCACCGATGATAACGCCAGCTTCAGGCTTGCTGATCTGATAACGATTTACAGCGATACCAGCAAATGTAGATACCTTTTGCTTACCTGCTGAACCAACGAATACAGCTTTAGGAGAACCGCCTTGATCGAAGATCGAAGCAACAACAGTTTTTAATAATGCTTCAGTAGCAGTACGCTGTGTACCATCGGTACGGGTAGATACGCCTGAAGTTGCAGGAGCAGAACCACCACTGCCTTGTGAGCTGTTGGTTTTGATCCATGACAACAACGAACCCATTGTGCGGGCTACGGTTGATGTACCTGCGCTACGACCCTGATTAGCAGTGATGATTGTCTCTAAGTCACGCTTTAATTCAGCAGAAGCCTTAGCTAACTGGTAAGCCTTTTCTGACTTACGACCTGCTTTGTTTACTTTGTCCAAAGTACCAGAAACTTGTACAGTCTTTTGTACGATCTGGGTGTAGTTACCTACACGAGTTGTTGGAGCTAAAGTTGCGCTAGTTGCGTCTGCACCTTCAACAGCAGCGTTAGCGGTAGTAGCAGCAGCCAAGCTGTCAGTCTGCCACTCGTGGTAAACAGCAGTTGCGCTAGTCTTACCGATAGACGACATAATTGGTGTATCAGTTGGGCTGATGTTATAGATAACATCAGATAAATCTTCACGCATACCGATAGCGGTAAATGTTTGATAAGTTGGCATGATAATTTCCTATAAAAAGCGTTCAAAAGCGGCTGCGGCATCAGCAATCCTTCCAGATTGTTTAGCTCTAGCCTTCAGTTTTTTCATATCCTCAGCTCCGCTATCTCTTGGTTGTGATACACCTGACTTCATTGTCTTAGGCGCATCATTTACCTTCTTAGCAATAGCTGGTTGCGATGCTTTCAATTTATCGTACTGCATAGCTTTATAAAGCGTTAATACAGCACGTGAATCAAATACATTCGCTAGTTCATCATCCGAGAATCCAGCCTGTTTACCGTAGCTGCGTATCTCTTTACGGATCACTTCACCCTTAACAGGATCAGCGTATTCAGGTAACGCACTGACTAACTTCTCAGCTTCCTGTGCGACCGTTGCACGTAGTTGCTGCTGTCTGTCGTATTCTTGCTGTTGAGCTATATGCGCTCTCTCAGCACGAACCTGCGCTAACTGCTTTTCCCTCTGAGACATCTCTGCAACCTTAACAGCGTATCCAATTGGATCAGTCTCTTTCAGGTATTCCAGATTCTCTGTTTCTTGAGGCTGCATCAAGGCTTGCTCGATATACTGCAACCTCTCCGCATAAGTATCACGGAGTTGCTTCGCTTCTTGAACTGCTTGGCGTTCGGCCTCAACCGCCTTACGTTCTTCCGCTACAGCTTGCGATTTCTTTGTATAATCAGTGCCAAGTTGATACGACTTAATGAGTTCATCTAGGGTTACCTCACGTTCTTCTCCCGCAGCTTTCACTCGGAATTTTTGGGGTTCCTCTGACTCATCAGCTTCTTCTTGTTCTACCTCAGATTCGTCCGATTCCTCGTATTCCTCTGATTCGGCATCGCTATCGTTGGATTCTGTGCGCTGTTCTGGTTGTTCCTGTTCGGAGCCGTCATCAGTACCCATTAATCCCAAAATAGCGTTAGCTGCACCATTTACATCTAACTGCGCACTTCCCTCTGGAGTGGTGCTTTCAGTATCGCTCATGTTTTCATTTCCATAATTATATAGGGAACCGCCCTATACGGACTACAAAATCTTCCATCTTTTTGCGTCAATGAGCTTTTGGTTAGTAAGCCCTTGAATATAACCTTCTATATCCTCGAGAACTCGGAGGCGTAGATACGCTTGTTCACGTAGTTCCATGTCGCTGTAATCTGTACTTCTAAACTTCTGTATCTCTAACTCTTTTAGCTCGTTCATTACTTCAATGAATCGCTCATCTTGAAGTATCCGAGCCGCCCAATCTGCTTTACTCATTGGACTAAACCACCTAATTCTTTAATCGCTTTCAGGACAATCTCAGCTTGCTTCTGACGCATCTGCTCGTCTGCCATATCCATCGTTAGAATTGCCTGTAACTGCTGAACAGCTAACTGTGCTTCTTTAATCTTGATGTCAGCCTGTTGCTGCTGATTCTTCATAGCCATCTCTAGACCCTTTTGGGTATATTGAGCCTCTAGTTCCTGCTGCTTTAACTTTAGCTTCTCATTGTCGATCTGCGCCTTCGCAGCGATCTTCTCTCGTTCAACGTTCGCAAGCATCTGAGCAACCTCTGCCTGTGCATCGGGAGATGGAGGCTGAGGCTGTGCAAGAGCAGCATCTTGTTCAGGAGTAATCTCGTTAAGAAATGCGTTTGCATCTTTAAACCCTGCTGACTCGATAAACTTTGCTAACGTGGTGCGATACTGACCTACCGATACTAGCGGATTAGATGGGCCAAACTGCTGCAATATCTGTTCTTGTTTCGCTAGAATCATCTGCAACATAGCTAACTTCTGATCTCTGTCACCAGAGCCAAGACCTACGTTAATGCTAATGTCGTATTCATTCGCCCAAGTTCTAGGATCGTACTGTACGTACTTACCACGCATACGGACTAGCTTTGCCTTGTCCTGATACTTGCCCAATAGATGCAGAATACCTCTGAACAACGACTTAACACCAGTGTCAGCAAACACACGAGCGATCAACTCCAACTTACCGCTATTAGACTTCATCATAGCCGCTACAGCCGTTGCTGTGACGTTAGACAGTACGTCTGGGTCTAAACCTGCTGATGCGTCTGTAACGCCTGTACGCTTAGCTGCTACACCGTCCAGATACTCAAACATTGGGAATGCCTGACCTGTTACGCTAGGCACTTGTAACGGTATCAGAGCATTAGGATTCTTTACTCGGATAATGCCACCAGGCGTAGCATTAAGCATGTCGTCCAGGTTCACTTGTCCGTCCACGACACCAACACGAGCGTTATTCGTTAGATACAAGTTATCCAAAGTCTGACGCATTAACGTGGACTTGATTAACTGAATGTCCATCGTTCTATCAGCTAATGACTGCCCAAAGAACTTATGCGGAATTGGGATCGGACAGATCGAATGGAACGGAATAACGTCTGTTTCTTCGTCATCCAGAATCTCAGAGCCACAGTAAACAATCCTGCGTAACTCAGCGATACCGTCCTCGTCCTCGTCAATACGTATATAGCACTCGTATACCTCAAGTGTCTGCATCGAGAAGTCTAGGCTAGGAGCTGAATCAGGCTGCTCGTCTTGGTTAAATCGTGCAATACGCTCAGGACTGTAGGTTAGATCGTCATACGTTGGCAGACTGTCAACTACGTCTTTGCTGTAACCCATAGCGATAAGATCACTACGAGGCATTAAGCGTCTGTGAGCTACGAATGGAGAATCGTCAATAGTCTTGGCTGACTTAGAGATCAAGAACTCCTCTGGTGGCACGTTCTCTATCTTTACCTGACCAGACTTCTTAACCTTCTTTACCGTTACAGAATAAGACGGAGCCATAATAGGCATACCCATCTCATCAACTCCTGCCTCTACCATCTCTACCTTTTGACGCACGACTTCCATCGTCTCGTCAGATAGCAATAAGGCAAGTTCTTCTTCTGTTAGGTTCTTGTACTTTTCTTTGACTACATCTTCTTGCGAATCCCAATAAGACTTAACAATACCTGTCTTTTGCAGGAGCGCATCCTTAAACCAGTTATGCAGGATCAGCAGACCATCATTCTCACGATAGAACACCCAGTTACAGTATTCAGTAGCTTGCTTAGCTGTTTCCTCGTCATTAGGTGACTTAGGTTCAAAGTAAACGATGTCCTCTGTTGTCGTAAAGACACGTAGGAGCTGTGGCAATGCGCCATCAACAGCTTCAGCTACCTCGCCTGTTACGATCTGTGAGCGACCTTCAACCTCGTTACCGTAAGGTTCACGTAAGTAATACTGTAATGCTCTTGTCCGTTCGTCAGTAGTTTCAGAGTCGATAAAGCCGATTGCATTCTCAATCTCGTTCTCTAAAATACCTTTTACTTGTCCTGAATCCATAGCTAAACCCTATGCGGATATTTTGCTTATTATACAACCCATTTAGTATTAATTGTGATATTTGATGACCATGAATCGTCTGATTCGTCAAGTGTTATCGCTAAATACCTGAAACTATCTGAAGCGTGAGATGCCCAATCATGTAGCGGTTTCTCGTAGTACACGTTCTGCTTCTCGTTATATTCCCTACGATAGTTACGTAAAGCATTAACGCCCTGCTTAGTCTTGTCCTTATCAAACCAACAACGTGGTAGCAACCTACGCACTGCCTGTATGCCATCAGCCACAGATAGTCTAGGAGCTACGGTAATCTCTAGTCCTGCTTCTTGGAGGACTTCCTTGCGACTCTTTCCTGTCCCCATCTCACGGACTTCAACGTCATGTGGAAGGTACTGGTCGAAACGCT
>Ga0247723_1000211_pt1 | contig 37552 bp, 62 predicted proteins | sample MSEWelMarce5H_FC_FD_189079 | JGI IMG/M metagenome (GOLD analysis project Ga0247723, IMG submission 189079) | Subsurface sediment microbial communities from gas well in West Virginia, United States - MSEEL Well Study Marcellus 5H_FC | ecosystem: Environmental > Terrestrial > Deep subsurface >... | reverse complement strand
CTTTTGGAAAGTAAGGTAAAAAATTCATTGATGAAATAATCTAAAAATTCTTCAGTTGTTTCATCAACATCTTTATAAGACAGTAAATTTTTAGACCTATCAGTTACCTTACCTGTTGTTTCCATCCATTCATAGTAAGCTTGAATGAATTGATGAAAATTTCCATAATCCGGATTATCACGGACATGTTCAGGTAACTGGTCAAGTACCTGTAATGAGGTTTTACGGCCATTTTCTATCATGTTGTTTTAGCAGTAACGTTAACAATAATTGATTGTGGATCAAATTCATCTACTGTAATTATTCTGTTATAAGATGATGAAATGATTGTGGTTGTAGGATTGACATTCACTGTTAGTAAACCTAAATCATTGTTCACATTTAATGGTGAAAAAGAATCTAACGTAATTATACCTAAATTGTAATCTATTGTACCAATATTACCTCTGAATACAGTCTTAACATTCGTTGAATCATTATAATACAATCTTAATGTGCCATAACGACCTTCAAGTGTAATTATACCTGCGCCAGATGATCCTGTAGTATCTCCTACAGCTGGTGTGATTTTAAGTATGGCTGATGTGTAACCTGTACCTGCCGTTAATACGTTTATTTGTTTTATTGTTCCATTGTTAGACATAACAGCTTCTGCTGTTGCACCTGTGCCATCACCTAATATGGTTACTGTTGGTTGGTTTTGGTAACTAAAACCTGGATTTGTTAATGTAATAGATTCTACACCACCAGTTGCTGTTGGAACTTCTTCAATGTATAATCCATCAACGTTAACTGCTAAATTTAATGGGTTTCTATAGATAACTGAAGGTGAACTTGTGATACCACTCAGAAACATACCACGTTTTAGTGGCGCACCATAATACAACTTGTATGTTGTAGGTGTTGATAGATTTGGATAAAATTTCTTCTGTAGTTGAATTGTTATTTCGTTTGTGATAATAGAAGAATCAACTGAATTAATTTGATTATTGAATTCAGATGATCTAAATGTTGAATTGAAAGTGTTTAATGCATTTTTTGCATAATTATTGATTCTTGCTTTTACCAATGCTTTTATTTCATTGGCTGATGATGTTGTTCTCTTTGGATCATACAACACGTTTGCGGTAATTTGAATGTAAGTATAATCTGGATCAATGATTGTTGGTTCAACAGTTAAAATTGATATAGGTCTCAATACATCTTTAATCAATTTTGATTTTTGATTCTCAGTCATTGTGTATGCACCAGATGGCTTCATTGCAATGAATACTTGGCCATAAACTGGAGGATCATTTTCTTGACCACCCCAAACACTAACTGAATCAAACGAATAACCTAATTTATTTTGTTGGATTGCTGTGATATAATCTTCTTTAGTTACCGCACGTCCTTGTGCAGAATAAGATTTAGGTGCATGAAAACGAATAGAATCAACACTTTCTTTTGCAGAACCTTGTGATGCTGCTGTTATTGGTGAAATGGTAGATTCTGAAAAACCACCAACTGTTTGCATTAATACAAAATTATTTGCACCTGTTGATGAACCACCTTGAGTTGAAACATAAGATAGATTTATTATATTACTTTCAGAGATTTTTTTACCTAAAATACCATCACCAAAATAAACTTCATAATATCCGTTCAGACCTTCTTGTAAATAATAAACATTTGAGGTTGATGTTAGAGTTAAGAAATCGGAAGCCGGTGAAAAAGTTGTTATATAGTTGTTGGAACTGGATTCTTGAACTGTGACCAACAATGTTGTTGTATCAACATTAAGGTCTGGAATCTTAAATTTGTAACCTGTTATATTGTTACCTTGATATGTTAAGGTTGTTCCAGTGCCTTGTTTTAGAGTTACATCTTCAAATACTGCGGTATTATTTGTCACACCAACAGTATATGAATCGGTGTTTACAAAATTATAGTTAATTCCATCAACAGCTTCTGACAAAAACAATGTATATTTTGGTAGAGTTAATGAAGTATCATTTACATTTGTTATTGTCAAATTAATTGTTGCTGAAGGTGCCAAAGCAGATTTTGGTACATAATTTAATAGTTTGGCTTGAGAAACAACAGAATTTCTTTGTATGGCAGTATCCAAGAACATCTCATTGGCCACCATATTCAAGTAATATGCATTATATTGTGTGTTATATGCTAACAAATCAATTATCGTGGATAAGGCAGAACCCTCATAATTATAATCCTGAAGAACGCCATTGTCCTTCAAATAATTCTTAAAACTATCTTTAATATTATTGAAGTCTAGTTCTGTTATGTTAAAATTTGTGTTAGCGCCTGCCATTTTATCTGTTTCTCTCTAAAAAAACTGTTACAGTAATTGGTTGTGTTGCATTTTCCAAATAAAAAGTTAATGATACTTTATATAAATTTTTATCTTCTTCTGGAGAAACAACGACAGTTTTAAGAATTGCTCTAGGTTCATAATTCCTTATAGCATTTGAAATTTCTTGTTCCAGTACACTGGATGTTATTGCTGATATTGGTTCAAACAATATAGAATCAATGTTTGTTCCAAATGATGGATTAAACAACTTTTCATACTTTTTTGTTGATAATATGTTTCGTATTGATCTAATAACAGCCTGGTTATCATAACTTAGAGCAACATCACCCACCACAGGTCGTTTAGCGAACGTGAAATCTATGTCGGAGTATAGTTTTGTAAGTGTTTGTGCCATCTTTTATTTATGTGTAGGAGTAAAACGCTTTTCTGGAATTTTGAAACTGTCGGAGAAAATTCTTGGGCCGGAACGTAAAAATATGAAAAATGGCAATTATGAGATTCTAGACTTCAATTTATCCGAGGCAACAAAATTCATGTATAAGTAGGTTTCAGTTTCACCTAATTTGGTGAATTTTTTGGTTTGATTATACTTATCAATAAAATTCTTTAAATTTCCATAATAATTTATATCGGAAGTCATTCTGGTATTCAAAAATGTATTTGCAGCTCGCATATACAAGTTCATAGTTTGTACACGTTCTTCTGATAAAGTTGAAGCTATTGTGTTTGCATCAAATCTATTGATGATACTATCATCAATTTCTTCAGAAAAAGCTATGATAGTGTTTAAATTAGCTGTTATTTGTTCACCAATGAATAAACTAGTGAAACTTCCCATTATTGGAGATGTGTTTTTTATAGAATCTGTTTGATTCGTAATGTAGAGTGCTGTTTTACCATAATTTATTGCTTGATCCAAATATGGATTTATTTGATCTCCACCAACAAATGGTGTTATACCTGACAATCTATTAGTATGTTCTAAGAATGTATTTGCAGTATTTGCTAAACGAACTGATATTGACCTTAAATTTGATAGACCATTAGCGCCAGAAAGGTCTGATATAGTTAATGAAGTATTTGCAAGATTTATCAAATCTGTGGCCAATGGATTTTCATAATATCCACCAACATTATTATCTCTAATATCTTGAGCTTGCCAAGTTGTAATAAACACCGGCATAGAGTTCAAATGTTCCAAAGCACTGGTAGAAAGTGTGAGTACATTACCGTTTGGATCGTCAAAATTATAACCTAATGTGGCAAAAACACCGGTTGCATTATTTACTGTTGCCATATCAAACTCCTACAAAATTGGACAAAGGTCCACTAGTTAAACCTTCTGGAGCAATATGTATATGATAATTAAAAATAGATGAATTTATAATATCACTCATCAACACTGCATCCATAATACCAATATTTGCAACACCAAAATTTGCCAGAGGTGAATTAACTGCAAATAATGATGTAATTGATCCTATTGTATAAATGCAACCAGGCAACGCAATAGGACTCACTGGTGTTGGCCAACCTAAAGACAAACCACCTTTACCAGACACAAAACCAAGAGGTCCTGCATATACACCTGTTCCCGCATTTACCCTAGTTTCAGAATTAATTATGTCAGCAGAAACTGAGCCACCAACAACCAAATCAGAAGCCAAATATAAATGGTCTGAGGCTGCTAACCTTATAGAACCACCAAAATTCTCATTTGCTGTTATAGAAACATCATCATCACCAGAAATTGATATATCTTCATGTGACCTTATGTTTGTTTTACCTTGCACCAACAAATTGTAATTACCACCAACTTGAACGTTCATATCTTTCAGAACATTCATATTACAGTCACCTTCTATCTGAACAGTACATGATCCTTTGATTAAAACATTCTTATTTTTGATTGTAATTTCATAACCATCACCAAAAACTTTATGAACTTCATCACCATTTGGATGCATTTCGATAAAAGTTCCCGTTCTATGTGATAACCGAACACGTTCACGACCAGGTGTGTCGTCTATTTCAAATTTATGACCAGATTCTGAAACTGTTGCATTATTGTATGGATAGACTGGTTGATAATCTGTATTAGCCGCAGACTCTGGTTCTGTCCATAGATAACCTGCTGGTGGTGTATTAATTGTACTCATAATTTAAATTGGTGTTCCTTTTTTCGTTTCAACTATTGCACTTTGAGCGGCAGTATTTGCTGAGAGATATGAGCTCGTATAATTTGCAATTGTTGTGTTAGCTGCAATCAAATCAGCCTCACTAACAGGAATCAATAGACCAGCTGTTGCAGCCACAGGTATTGCAGCCACACCTACTGCGGCCTCACCAGCCAGATTTACAGTTTTGTATGCTTCTTCAGCCACATCTTTTGCAGCTGATACCAATTCCGCCAAACCTGCATCTCCGCCGGTGCCAGACAATTCTGCAAAAAAATCACTAAAAACACTACCGATTAATTTTAATAGCCTACCTAAACATTCTTTCAGTAATGCCAAAAATCTTGCAGGTAAACCTAATATCCATTGTATGATTGCTCTCAATTTTGCAATATAAGCTAAAACATATTTTGTGAAATCAACGATTGGCTGAATGATTTCTTTCTGTATTCTTTTTAATTCTCTTGCAATTGATTTTAATTTATCTATTAACCAAGAATATTGACCCGTAGGTTCTAGGCCTAAGAACCTCATGATTGCACGAATACCTTCTCGGATCGTATTTGCCATCGCCTTTAAGAATTTCTTCAATTCTATGTTTTTTTGCATCTCTAAAACGAAATCGCAAACATGTGCTAATTGACTATTTGTTTTACCTACAGAAGTTCCATCAACAATACCTCTGGCTGCAGCAGGAATTGATGGTTGACCCGGTATTTGGCCATCATTTTCTGCACCAGCAGGTGGTTTTAAATTCGGACCTCCTACTTTTGGTAAAGGTTGTGTTGCAGCTGCCATAAATTATTCCTTCTTATTCTGGTATCAATCCAGGTAAAACACCCATCATCACTGGTGCTTGTGCTGAATTACCGTCCATAAAAAACCCTACAATCCAATCACCGATTCTAGGTGACATATAAGAATTTGGATTGTTTAAAGGATACATTGGTAAAGCCCAAGGTAAGTTATCAGTTGGCAATTCTATTTTATTATCTGTGTGCCAACCAAAAATTCTTACTCTACATCGACCAAGAGCTAGTTTGTCGGTTCTATCCTCAACAACACCAACCCACCAAATAAAACTATCTTTTCCAATAAAATTATGCATTTAAAGTTTCTTTGTATTCTAAACTTGAATAACTTGGAGAAGGATAAGGAGATTTTAAACTCTCTTTTGCCAATTCCAAAATTGTTTGGAAAACACCTTGAGATTGTATCACATGCCTAACAGCAGTCACAAGATATTTACCAGAAAAGAATTCATCAAATTTTCTATTATTTAACTCGGGATCAAAATTATTACTGTACAATTGAAAATTGACTGTTCTTCCAGCAGTTATTGCGGTATCACCAGGTATAATTGCCTTTATAACAGTGTAATTAGCTAACGCAATCTGTGCTGTTCTATTAGGAACAGAAGTTTCAATGTAAATATCGTTTGAAACACCAGATGCATTTTGTTTTATATAGGCCTTGTCTTTTTCACCAGAATTACCGAAAGCCAACTTCAATGACGAATCGTACATCTCAGATTGTTTTTTACCTAGCCTGTTTGTACCTTGACCTGAAGCTCCATACCCATTCAATTCATTTTTATTGAAAGTGGTTATTTTTTGTGTTCTTGTCAACGGATCAATTGTTATCAATTTACTGGAATATATTCCAGATTCTGTTGCTTCTAATGAATCGAATGTCTTAACAAATTCGTATTCTAAAACTGTATTCAATCCAGAAGCCAAATCTGCATTGTTTATGTTGGCTGGTTTGTATGTATACGTTCCATATACATTATCAGCAAACATTGATTGTAATGATTTGAAATTATAACCATCATTCGTTTCGAAAAACAACATATCAGCACCTTGGCCAGCAACAGGTCTTGCATAAGTTGACAACCAACTAATTGCTTCAAATGGTTTTAATCTAGGTATGACAAAATCATATGTTCCAAAAGTTGGTTCAATGTATTGAATTTTTTTACTTCTTACATTTAACGAATTTTTGTCCGTTAATATAGTTTTAATGATATCGGATATTTGTTGACCTTTAAAACCTTTTGATAGTTTTAATTGTTCGGACAATAACATTTCTTCGGAACAGAAATATATCGTAAAAAATTCAGAACTAATATTTCCTGAAGGCTTTCTATTACCTATCTTGTATATACGAAATGTTCTTATAATTTTGGCAGAATTGTCTACACTTCTGGTTTTTCCATAAGCAATATTCATGAATTCAGTGCCATCTAATTTTAATGTTTCAACCAAGCCTACAGCATCTTTTAGAATCACATATCCTGAACAAGCAAAGGCATAAATGTCCTCAAAAAAAGACAACTCAACAACAAGGTTTTTAAGTCTATATACTTTTTGACTATCGGTTACTATGTCTACAACATCTAAACTAAAATCTTGTGGATATACTAAACCGTCTTTTGCTTCTGTATTTTCCATTTCAACTCATTAATTTAGTAAATTCTGATTCCAATTGATCTGCATATAATTTATTCAACAATTTTATAGTTCTTTTATTTTCATTCAGTTCAAGTTCATATTCATAGTTTGTTATAGAAGCTGGTTGAATCGATACGTCTACAAATCCTGTAGGCAACTCAAAAGTTTTAAGTGGACCTATACCATATGGATTTCCATATAATAAACTTAAAAATTCTTCACCTGAGATAACATGTTTTTCTACTACTGTTTGGTCATTTACTGTTTGTCTACTTGTTTTGGTGATGACTTTTTCGTAATGATGCACACCATTTAAATTGTTACCATACTTATCTTCAACATAATTATTAAATTGTGTGTATGATAATGGCCAATCCCATTGAGGATCCATCATTTCATTACAATATAAAACAATCCAAAAACGACTAACATCATTATAATACTTGTGTGCAACAATTTCTGGTGTATCACCATCTTGTACATCATACAAATAAAAATTCAAACCATTACTTAACATTTCGGGAATAAAACTAACTCTAGCCAGTAAATTGGTGTAGACTGTTGATACTTTGTTTTTATCCGTATATGCTACTTTTGGTAAATTTCTAAAATATTGCATTTTTAATATCCATTTTCGATATCTGATCTATCAACTAGGTCCATCTCTTGTAGTGCCAATGTTACAGTTGTTTGTACTGGCGCACCGTCACTATGAGCTGACCACATTCCGTTTGGTGCATAGTTGACTTCTACTGATGTGATTACACAATCTTTTAATTTTGGTATATTCAAGTTTTGTGAATTGTTAAATTTAAAGTCCACTTGAAAAACTGCTGGTGGATTAAAAAACATACCACCAAATGAAGATGTTTTTTGTGGAGCTGACCATTTTCTGAACAATTTGATGATTTCTTTAACATCTTGTGCTTCTTTTGAAGAATATGGTGTGAATGTGAATGACATATTGAATTGTCTAAATTCAATACCTTGAAATAACATTTGTTTTTGTGGATTAAAAACATAACCCATTTTATTCAAACCCAATTTTAATGCATCATTTTCACCTAATGAGGTGGTTACAGCTCTAATCAAACCACCAACTAATGGTAAAGATCCAGCTGCACTGGCCAAAGTTGTGGATCCATCATATGTGGCTTCATTTGTAAACGACATTGTTTCTGGCATATACAAAGCAATAACTGCTTGATTCTGAACTTCTCTTTTTGAAACGATTTGTGAAACTTTTGACATACCACCATCAACTGTTTCAGCAATTTTGCCAACATCACCACTCACTACGTTTACCGCCTCTTGTGCTGCAGCTTGAGCCCGTTCAAATGCATTTGTTACGACACCTGTAACCGAAGTATCAGTATTATCAGATCCAGTAACAAACTGTACGGTGCCAGCAACAACTTCACTAAATGGGACTTCTTTGATTTTTTTAATTGTAAAAACTACTGAGTGGCTTCTAGTCGAACTTCCCAAATCTCTAGGATACTTGTAAAAGGGTAATCCACCCGATTGATACAAAGAATCCAAAGGTCCGCCACCGGTGCCAAAGCCGGGTATGGTTATGCCACTAATAGATGTTGGTATTGTTATGATTGCCATGTTTTTTTAGGAAAAGATTATACATATATTTATGGCATATTCTGGAAGATTCCGACCTTCAAATCCTCAAAAATACGCAGGGGATTACAAAAACATCATTTATCGCTCATCATGGGAATGTCGAGTGATGAATTGGCTCGACAAAAATCCAAATATTGTTTCTTGGGCTTCAGAAGAAATCATAATTCCATACAAATCTCCCGTTGATAACCGAATGCACCGTTATTTTCCTGATTTTGTCGTTAAAGTTCGTGATAAAGATGGTAAACTTAGAACTATGATGCTTGAAGTCAAACCGAAATATCAAACAATGGAACCAGAAAAGAAGAAACGTATCACGAAACAATACATCCAAGAAGTTGTGACATGGAGTATCAATCAGGCCAAATTCAAGGCGGCAACAGAATATTGTTTAGATCGTGGCTGGGAATTCAAACTTATAACGGAAGACCACCTCGGACTATAACTAAATATCCGATGACAACAAAATCCATACTCACTACGATAACTGAAGAAAAACTTCAGGCTCAACATCCAACGATGAGCCAAGAGTCTATTAAATGGTTAATGCAAAAAGTCGCCGGCCTTAGAAATCCTGGTCGTTTATCTATTCCTATAACAAAAGAAAAGACCCGTTGGACTAGACCTGCTGACAGACAAAAATTCTTAATGGGTGGGTTATATTATTTTGTTTATGATCCCAAAGGTAAAAATGATTTACCATATTACGATAGGTTTCCACTTGTTTTGCCATTGAAACGACAATCTGATGGTTTTATTGGACTAAACATACATTATCTACCACTTAGATATAGAATTTTATTCATGCGGAAACTATTGAACTTTGCAATTTACAATGATGAAGATGAAATTAAGCGTATCCGAATCACCTATCCAATGTTGGATGCATCATCCAAGTTAAAAGAGTTCAGGCCTTGTATCAAACATTATTTGTATAGCCACATAAAATCCAGGATTTTGGCAGTGGAACCTAATGAATGGGACGTTGCAATGTATTTACCAATACAACAATTCAAGAAGGCTCAACCAAAAGAAGTTTGGAAAGATTCTGTCGAAGAAATAAGGAATTCATAAATGCCAAGAAGTATCAACGATTTCAAATCAAGTTTTACTGGTGACTTATCCAGACAGAATAGATTTGACGTAAACATTCCAGTACCATTGACTTTGCTTCCGTATGTCAAATCTGCTACAAATCTTACATATAGATGTGAGAATGCCAATCTTCCAGGCAGAACATTCGCTACAACAGAACAAAAATCATATGGTCCGGTAGAAAAGTTTCCATATGAAACAACATACAATGACATTGACCTGACATTTATTCTTGATGATGATATGAAAACTAAATTGTTGTTTGATGCATGGTTAAATTATATCAATCCAATGTATAATTATAATTGGAGATATAAAGAAAATTATGCAACAGCAATTACAATAAATCAATATTCTGTAACAAATGAGTTGACTTATTCAGTAAACTTATATGATGCATATCCTATTTCTATGAATCAATTGGACCTGGATTGGAATGGTGAAGGTTACCATAGATTGTCTGTGACATTTGCATACACATATTGGAAAAACAATTCACTACAATCTTTGGGAATGGAACTACTGGATGCTGGTATAAATTCACTTGTAGTTGACTTAGGAGGCCTAGGAGGTTCAGCCTCAGGTGCAATTGGAACGGGGTTTAATTCTGCGGCCCAATCTATTGAAACAGTTCGAACTAATACATAATTTAAGGAGTTATTATGGCTTTACCAAAACTTGAAGTGCCAACATATGAATTGGAATTACCACTTTCTAAAAAGAAAATTAAATTTAGACCATATCTAATCAAAGAACAAAAAGCCTTGATGATGGCATTGGAATCTTCTGATGCAAAAACAATTCAACACAATGTAAGAGAGATATTGGATGTATGTACTCTAACAAAAGATGTTGATGTTGATGAATTGCCAATTGTAGACATTGAATATTACTTCATACAACTGAGAGCAAAGTCTGTTGGTGAAATGTCTGAGTCAAAGTATCGTTGTAATAACGAGGTTGAAGATAAAGTTTGTGGCAACATTATGGAAGCCAAAATTGATTTGACAGAAGTTAAACCTGTACAAGAAGAATATGTGGATCCAGAAATTCAGTTGACAGATAAAATCATCGTTAAGATGAAATATCCACCATTCAAGTTGATTAAAGACTCTATTGAAATGGAAGACATTACAGAGGTCACCTTCAATATGTTGGCTCAATCAATTGAATATGTTTATGATGGTGACCAATTTCATTATGCGAAAGAAGCTTCAGTAGAAGAATTAGTTGACTTTATCGAACAACTGAATCAGGAACAATTTGAAAAACTAGAAAAATTCTTCAATAGTATTCCTAAGTTATCTAAGAAAATTGATATGAAATGTTCCAAATGTGGTTTCGAACATCACTTGGATGTGGAAGGGCTCGAAAGTTTTTTCGGCTAATACTTGGTTATGATGATTTAAGAAATTACTACAAGACTAACTTTTCCTTGATGCAACACCATAAGTATAGTCTTACCGAACTTGAAAATATGATACCTTGGGAACGAGATATCTATGTCGCCATGTTGATTCAATATTTGGAAGAAGAAAACCAAAAACTAAAAGAACGACAAAGAAAATAAATGAGTTTATTCGGAAAAAATAAAAAAGATGAAGGCGAAGGATCGTCTAGTCCTGTCGTGTCTGAAAAAACAAAAACTTCTGCCAGTTTTTTGAAAAAGACTGTAAGTAAAATTGGTGGTCTTTTTAGAAAAAATAGTGTTGAAGATTTAACTGTTGAACCTATGTCTAACGCCGAATTTCTCGGTGAAATTTATAAGTTGATGGTACAAAACCGTGATGACTTAAAATTTGAACGTCAACAACAAGTTAATCGCAAAGAAGAAGAAGATTCTGAGGATCAAAAAAGACACTCAGAAATAATTAGGGCTTTAACTATACGTAGAAGACCAAAGCCTAAAAGAGTTATACGCCGTGAAAGAAAGACTGAAGAACAGGCAAAAGCACCATCTGCACCAAGTATGCCTGGTAAACCTGGTAAACCATCTGCGCCGTCTAAACCAAGTCAGCCACCATCTAAACCAATTGAAACAAAGCCGACTCAACCTAGTAAGCCTGCGGAACCAGCTAAACCAGCTCAGAAGCCAGCCGAAACTAAGCCGGCTGAGCCAGCTAAACCAGCACAAAAACCAGCTGAAACTAAACCATCTGAGCCAGCTAAACCAGCTCAGAAGCCAGCTAAACCTAAGACCGCAGAACCAGTTAAGGAAGCACCAAAGCAACCACCTGCAAAACCTGCGGAACCAGTTAAACCACCAGGACCGGTTAAACCACCAACTGCAACACAAAAACCACCATCAACAGCAAAACCTGGTGCTGCAACTGCTGCCAAGGTAGCAAAAGAAGCTCCTTTCTTGTATGCTGCCACACAAAATACTAAATTCATGGCAGGCTTGGGTGTATTATCAACAAAATATAATTCAACTGTTCCTGATTTATTAAGTTTCATGATGAACGAATCTGGATTGAATCCGGCTGCTCATAACAAAAATGGAGGAGCTTCTGGTTTGATACAGATAATGCCAAGTACATTGAAGGGTATGAAGGAACGAGGTTATAAATCCGTAAAAGATATAAACACGGTTGATGATTTAAGAAAATTGTCAGCAGAAGAACAATTACCCATTATTGATGATTATTTTAATTACACACAATTAGAAAAATCCGCCAAAGTTGCTAAAGAACAAGGAAGAAATGTTGATTTGGCCACTTTATATTCAGCTGTTTTTCTGCCTGCTTTTAAAGATAAACCGAATGATTTCATAATGGGTATAAAACCCGGTGAAACAGTAAACGGTAAAAAATCCACTGATATTTTATATGGAAAAACCACCTATGGGACTGTATATTTGTCAAATAATGCTTTTGATAAAGGATCAAAAGTAACAAAAAAAGATGCAAAAGGTAAACCGTTAGAGGTTGAGGGTGGTAAAGGATATTTTAACAAAGGTGATATTGGAATAAAAGCCGGAAAATTCAATGATCTTGTTTCACAATCACTATCTGTAAATGATTCTGGTTCAAAAATAGACCAATCATCTAAAGATAATAAAGATATGAAAACACAAAATCCATCACCGCCGCCAATTGTGCAACAAAATACAACCAATGTAAACAATACGACCGGATCACAAACTGCACCAGCAGTTAATGATAGACCAAAACACGACAGAAAGTAAAAAATGGCAGATAATAAACTAAATTATCAACAAGCTAGACAGGTCAGAAAATCCAGGTTTTCTGATATGTTCCTTGACCAACTCGCACAGAAAGATACGGGAGTACTTGGCGCTGTCGGTAAAACCATTTCTTTGAGAAGTCAAGCAAGAATAAAAGGCATCAAAGAAAAGTTTGATCCTTTAAACATTGTGAAGTTTATGACTTTAGGTTCCAGATTTGGACCGGCTTTGTTTGGTAAATTGACTGGTCGTAACCAAAAAGATATTGACTATTTCACAGGTCGTACCAAAAGTGTTGTGGGTACCAGAAACACAGCAGATAAGTTGAAGAAAGTTGGTGGTGACGGTGATTCTGGTGGCATCAATGAACAACTATCAAAGATATTTTCATTCCTAAAAAATAGTCGAGATGAAGATGTTAGATTAAAACAAACATCTGAAAATTTTGATGAAGAAATTGCTATGGAAAAGGAAAAACGTCACAAAGAATTGGTTAACACATTACAGAAATTAATGAAACAAATCAATTCAGGTACTGTTTCAGCTGAACCTGTAAAAGAAAATTCGTTTCTTGCTGACATGTGGGAAAAATTAAAAGGTCTGGCTGATTTGGTTGGCCTAATGAAAGACAGCCTTTTAAAAATAGCAGAGAAAATAGGTATGCGTGTGGCATCAGCATTGTCTAGTGCCGGCCGATTCGGTGCCAGAGCTCTTGGTGCAGCTGCCACATCTGGTGGTTTAACTGTTGCTGGTGTTGCTGTTGGTGGTGCCGCAATAACTTATGGTGCCGCAAATGTTTTGTCTAATATGACCAATGAACAACGTGACCAAATATCTGCTGATGTTGGTAGTGACACAGCTTTAGCAGCTCAAGCACTCAATTCTGCCAAAACAAAAGAAGAATTGGCAACATATGAGGAGTCTCTTACAAAATATAGAAAATATATGGATGATGCGCCATTCTTGGCACGAGCAGCTGCACTTTATAGTCCTTCAGCTGCTGGAGATTATTTGAGAAATGAAGCAAAAATACCGAAAAATGATTTAGATGAATTTGAGAAGTATGGTATAATACCTCCTGGTCCAAAAGCGGAACCTGTTAAGAAAAAACAGGAGGCTGTTCCACAAGTACCTACCAATCCACAGTCTGGTGGTACAACACCAAATCTGCGTCCAACAATGCAGGATGATCCACGACTAATGACACCATCATCGGCAACACCTTCTGCACCAGCACCTGTATCATCACCAGTGTCAAGTTTGACAAACAATAACCTTGACCTTAATTTGACAAATACAAACTCCACTACTGTGAGTAAACCGGTTGTAAATAAAACTACCAATGTTTCAAACAATCAACAAGGAAGTGGATTGAAACCTAATCAGATATCAGTACGTAATGATGAACCAACATTTATGCGATTGATACAAGATGTTACACGATTAGTATAAACAAAAAACCCCGCACTAGGCGGGGTCTAAACAAAGTTCTGAGAAAGGAGCTTTTGTTTAATCTTCAGCCAACTTGCTGAAGTATGCCATATCATCATCGTCATCCGATGCAATATCAACTTCAACTGGCTTCTTAGGTGCAGCCTTTGCTTGTTCAACTGTAGTACGTGCTCGTGGAGCATCACCTTCATCGTTCAAACCAAGTACTTTATCCAAACGTGTTTTCAACGTATCATAAGACTTGAATTCTTTGTCAGCTGTCAACTCACTCAATGAGTATTCAGACTTCCAAATTTTCTCCAACTTCTCATCGTCATCCAACAATGCAGATGGTACCATAAATTCAGACTTATCATAGTTTTGATAACCTGCAACTTTAGTAATCTTCAACTTGAAGTTGGCACCTTTCCACAAATCAAATGGATTGATTGGTGTTTCATCTTCAAACTGAGGATTCATTGCCTCTGTAACCTTCTCAAAAATCTTAGCACCGAATTTGAACAATTTAACTTGTCCTTCATTCTCTGGATGCTTAGGATCAGAAACGATATACACGTTTGCGATATAGGATAGCTTACGCTTTTGTTTGCGTACAATGTCCTTGTTTGCTTCAATGCCTGAGTTCCACAATTTGTTGTTGTGTTCACATACGGGACATTGTTGGTTCTTGGTTGTCAAACATTTGTCGATTAACCAACCACCAGGACCTTGAAATCCATGTTCAAAAATCTTAGCCCAAGGAAGACCATCTTCACCATCAACTGCTGCTGCGGGTAGAAAACGAATCGTAGCCATGCCGTTGCCAGCTTTGTCTACTTCTGGTCGCCAGAAATTTTCTTTGTCGGATTTACCTTCTGTGGAGGCGTTGAGCTCTGCCACTTTTGATTTCAATTTGTCCAGATTGCCTGAACTCTTTTTAAGATTTGAAAAATCTACCATGATTTACCTTTCTAGTATAAACGGAGTATAAACGGAATATTAACGGATTGTCCACATGATGCATTATATAACATTATTTAGGCACCGTCAAGTATAAACTTCAACTGTACCAAGGTGTCTTGTACATTCTTGTGAAAGATTGCCACACCACCTGCAGCACGCCAATCATCAATAACACTTTCGGTATCATCAATGATTAACGTATCTGTTCTTGCGTATTTTTTCTTTAGTTCTTTACCTGGAACTAAGTTACGTTGAAAGTCAATTTCATGTGTTTCTAACCATTTAATCTTTTGTTTAGAGATTGCTTCATGTCTGTTAGGATTGGCTGTAGAGGATAGAATTTGAGTTGGCGGTAGTGCATTCCGCAAGGCAGACACCAATTGCATTGCATCAGGCATCAATTCAAGTGTTGCAAAGTGACCATCTTCAATAAACTTATCAAAGAAACCACCAAATTCTTTCTTGTTTCTGGTACTGTCTGGTGTTACACCATATAGTTCCAAATATCTCTTTTCGAAATCAGCAATAACGCCATCCATATCAAGATAGATGCAGTTGATTTTAGGCATGTTCTTTCAAACTTTCTTTCAGTATCAATTTAAATTTGTCTTTATCATAATTGATGAACGGTGTGTACTTTTCAATTCTTCTTTTCCATGTGGGCCAAACAACATCATCTGTTATTTTTTTAGACCACATAGGCAAGAAATTCATAATATCATTTAATATACACACCGTTTCAATATTGATATTGCCATAAGTCATTTCTTTCAACAACAACGGATATTGTCCATCTTCAACTACCAACATTTCATTTGGTGATTGTGTTGCGTTAAGTAGACCTATTATATCTTGTTCGAATTGATATGTCAAGCTCTGATTTCTTTTTTGCCATTTCTTGTAGGTTTCTTCACCCTCAAGATTGGCAATATCACCGATCCAATTGGCTTCGGTAGCAAGAAAGTTTGACACATAAAAGTTCTTTAAGTCTTCCAGTTTATATTTACGGGATAACTTATAGAATGTATACTTGTCTTTTCTGGTGGCAAAGTTATCTCTGGTAACGTTGGTTTTACCGTGATACTTAAAATAATCGTAACTATCAGTAATAAAATGAAGTTTAATGGCATTATATAAAGCGAAGGCCGAGAAACCCGAACCTTCTTCAAGCGAGAAGATCATATTGGCAATTTAGAACTTTTCTTTAATAGATTTAATTCTTGTGCTTCTTCACGAATCTTGGCTTTCAAGGCATTAGATACCAATGATGATGCAACATCGACTTCCATACCAGTTTGTTCACAGTGGTGAATGATTGCGTCCATGTGTGTGACACCTAAGGTGTATGACAATTTAGAAATCAAATCACTAAAATCATTTATTTCGGTTTTTGTTGGCACTTTTAAACTTTCGTATAGAACAGGTGGTTTCCAATTTTTGCAACATACTTCAGTTTCCACGCCGGATTTACCGATGTGTTATGATAATACATTGATTTCGTTTTGTATATTGTATCATGTAACATTGATTGTGTCAAGGCCTTCTTTGCAACAATTAGGCATTCTTCCCATGCATATTTGCTTTTAATCGGACCAACATTTTCACCAACCCAACTGAATTGGTATGTTTTACCTGTTTTTTGATATACAACATCACAAACATTCGATGGAAATTTTTTACTATTCACACGATTCATTGTAACTTGTGCTACTGCCAGTTTACCTTCAAAAGATTCACTTGCGGCTTCATAGTAAATATTTTTAGCCATACAAAGAACTTGTTTACTTATATCTTGTGCAACCATTCTTTCAAAAGAGACTGTTTGTTCTTGTGCAGATAAAGGTAAAATTGATAACGATAAAGAAAATAATAAAGTTGGTAAAAACTTCATTGGTACTCCTTGTGTGTGTTGGGGGTGTGAACCCCCCTAACCCTCAGGTAGTTTTTCTGGTGACCTTGACTTCAGGTGCCGTGGAAATATTAGACACAAAACCATTCAAGGTCGCTGCCTTGCTGATAATGTCTGTTTCTGAGGGGGTTGTTGGCAGTCCTGGATGTTCAGGTGGTGTTTCACCTTTAGACCTTGCCGTTTCGCATTTGATGTGCCAGTCTTGTTGTAGACGGTCTCGTTCTGCGTAATAAGAATCATATAACATGTCTTTAGCCATTTTTAATAGTTCAAGACGGATTTCAAAGGGTGTCATGTTTGACATAGTTTTCTCCTGTGTTGTGTGAAGTGTGGCGGGTTTTTATTGGGAACCCATAACCCATATACTTATTTATCCAATTAGAAACTACGTGTGTACTGTAAACGCACGGCATCTTTTTCTTCGTCACCCCAGCTACGGCTCCAACGAACTGCAACTGCATCTTGTTTAGTAAGTGCATAACCTACTGCAACATGACCACGGGTTGTCTCATACAATTTACCTGCTTCAAAAGCGTTACGGTAACGAGCACCAACATCACCAGTCAAACCTGCAAACAATGGGAACTTAACACCGGAATCAAGTGCGTAGTAACTGAAGTGTGTAGAACTTGTGATTCTCTCACCTAAACGAGCACCAACATACAATGCACCAAGGCTTTTTCTTGCACGAACTTCAAGTGCTTGAGTAATTGATCCACTGCCAATTTCTGTTTGGCTGTTTTCCATTTTGATGCTGTAGTCAACACTACCAACTTTATTACCAATAACTAAACCTTCTTTGATGTTCTCTGCACCTGTTAAGCGATTGCTTTCATCTGAATATTCCAATGATGCATAACCACCTGCCATTGATGAAACACTGATAGCCAAAGTGGCCAAAAACAAACTTAATTTTTTCAAAATAAACTCCTAAAGTTAATAAAATGATTGGTTATTGAGGAAACCAAACGAAACCTTTTATTAATTATTACCGATTGGCAATATACATTGTGATTTCAAAACCGAAACGCATATTGCTTGCTTGAGGTGTAGACCATTTCATAGTGATTCCTTTTTTAAGTTTTTGAAATTGGTTGGTTATTCTGTTACGAGGAAACCAACCGAAACCCTAAGCAGTGTTTAGGCTGCTAATGCGTACTCATAAGAGCTGTCGTTTGCATTTACGTTTTTTTGCTTGATTAACGGTCATCGCCTACCGTGCTGTCCACTCTGTTACTACTTGCCCTGTCGAAACTATGCAGGCCCAACATAAAGAAACTTTGGAATACCACCGTCAAATCCTGTAAAACGATATCCCAGGTTAGGAATATCCCAAAGTAAAGGTGCCCAACACACTCTTTTTACTGTGTCATCTTTGTCTACTATAACAAAATACTGTTTTACTTTTTTTGGTTTCATCAAATTTCTTTATGGTGGACCTGGGGGGATTCGCACCCCCGTCCAGAACACTTTTCTCTTTGCTTCATACAGCAATAACTTCACATTATACATTAAATTATTTAGAATGTCAATATTTTTTTAATAACCCCACCAAATAAATATTGCGCCGCCACGTCCAGCGGATGCATCGGCGTTACGAGAGTTTTGTTCATCCCCTTGCGCTGTGCCGCCGCCAGTTCCGCCACCGCCATGACCAGTACCAGGTACACATGGTATACCTGAACCTGGTCCACCTGCTGTACCGAATACGCCGTAAGTGAGTAGACCATTCGGTGCTGTCACACCAACTGTTGTGTTGATGTTGAAACCTCTTGCACCAAATCCGCCAATTGATGTGTTCAATACAGCACCGAGTCCGTTGTTTGCTGGAAAGCCAGTCACAAATCGTCCCAGAATCACCTCACCAGAAACACCGGCAGTTTGGTTGGGTGAAACCGCACCGCCATAACCACCTGTGGCCTGAGCTTTTGCCGCGCCGTTAACATAAAAAATAGTACTACCCCCTCTACCACCGTTACTGCCACCAGTGTATACACCGTCACGTTTCCCACCAGCGCCACCGCCGCCACCAATACTGAAAGTTACAACTTGTCCTGGTGTTACGGGAATATTAAGTACATATGGAGCAGCGCCACCGCCACCGCCGCCACCGCCAGTTATATACCCTGCATTGGTTCGCCGGTTTGAACCGCCGCCACCTCCGCCGCCGCCGCCAACTACAAGAACATTGATGCTTGGGCCGGCATTTAAAGGTAATGTGTATGAACTACCTGATGTTATAACACCACTGTTTCCAGGTACAATATCAGTTTTACCATAAAACATACTCATTGATAATGCACCTGATGCGGGTATACCAATACCAGTACCAGAAGCCGGTATATTAACTCCACCAGAATAATACTCATTTAGTCCTATTGGATTAGTTCCACCAAACTCAGTTTGTAATTGTGAGAAAGATATTGGTCCAGATGCAGGCATTGTCATTTTTGATCTCTATAAAATTGTATTGCTTTAACAAGACCTTCTATATGGTCTTCTGTTGTCTCAATAAACAAAGCAGGTGGTTCATTGTCAATCGCCATAATAGTCACCAGCTGATGTATAGGTTCACCAACCAATTCTTCATACATTAATGCATATGCTGTTTCTTGCCAAAAGTAATCCAAAATATCATTGCGTTGTTTAATTTTTTTAGATGTTTTAAAGTCAATAACAGATAAAACACCATCAAACTCAGCAATACAATCAACACGACCTGCTAACCCCAATTGTTCAGACCATAAGGCCTGTTCTTGATAATGAATATTGTCAATTCTATCTAATAAGGGCACCAAAGAGATAAACATTTCTTTGGCATCCGGCATAATATCACCTAATTTATCATTATTTAGGTATCTTTCACATATCGTATGAACATTTGTACCACGGGACGTTGCTTGCCTTGATATTTTATTGGCCACTTCTTCACCAACTCGTTGCCTCCAAGCCATAATTGAAGCCTTCTTCTGAGCACCAATGACAGTAGTGACAGAAGGTAATTTATTACCGGCTGGAGTAACATAATAACGCTTTCCGTCAGGAAAGGTTTGAGATTTTAAATCTTCTAATTTTTTTGGCGGACAATAATTAAACATATCAATAACCTAGTTCTTCACATGCTACAATCCATTGTTTTACTAAGCTACTACGGACAATATCATCTGGTGTAAAATAAATCTCTTGGAAAGAAGGCATCTTTCGAGCCACTTCTAAGAAACTATGGAAAGCCGTTTGGTCTTTATTACTCTTAATTAGGTCAGTTTGTTTAAAGTCACCTGAAAATATAATTTTAGACCTATGACCAACACGGGTAATAATCGTATTGACTTCTGACCAGTTTAAGTTTTGGTTTTCATCTACAATAATAATCGCATCATCAATAGAGATACCACGAATTGCGGTGGTTGAAATAAAACGAACATGATTCTGTTCTTTCAATCTATCCCATGCATCTGTACGACCAAATAATGTGGCCGCAATTTCTTTATAAGGCAACTCATAAATTTCTTGTTTTTCATTTAAGTCACCTGGTAAAAAACCAACATCACGTAATTGAACAAGTGAACGTACAACTACCACTTGTCTAAACGAATTTGATTTATCTAAAACTTCTTCTAATGCTTTATATAACGCTAAAAAAGTTTTGCCTACTCCCGGACTACCGAATAGTCCCATGAAATAGGCACCGCCTTTATACATTTCAAAAAATAATCTTTGATTTTCTGTTAATGGATCAAAAGTTTTTAGATGGTCTGGTTTAATCTTCAATGAATTACTTACTGCTGGCTGGTGCCTAGTCTTTTGTTCATCATCCTGTAATTGTTCCGCTGCGTATCTGGCTGTTGTTTTTTTTGTAACCATCAATTCCCCTTTGAAATAATACTGAAACTTTTTTGGTAGAATCTGGTTTCTTTTTCTTCCGATTCTTACCGGAATTCTTCAATTGAGGTTTTTCCTCAGTTTTCTTTTTTGGTAGAAATAATGCTGGTACTTGCGGCATTACCATTCCCGTTGCATCTTAGTTTTATGACCACTCATAGTATTTCCTGGAATGGTTTCTTTCATACGATTGATGACATACTTTTCAAATGCGGAGTCGGCCTTGCCAATTCCTGGTGTGTCCATACGCATACCATCTCCAAAGCCAGGTAGGCCTTCAGGACTAAAGTGTCGTTCTAAGTGGGGATTGTTTAGTTTAAAATCATCATACTCTGCAAGGCGCATTGTATGTTCTTCAATTTCATTTGTGTTCTTATTCAGAAATGTATAAATCATGCAGTTTTAAACCAGTTTGGAACAGGTCGAGAGTTAATCTTGCCTTGCCATGAAGCAAGGTGCTGTTTATTATTTATATAGTAATTCTTGTAAGATGACATAGAATCACCGGCAATCTTCACTTCATCAGGCATAGCAGGAGTAGGTTCAGACCAGCCTTGTTTGCCAATATTCTTGGGAATGTTTTTTAGAAGGACATAGCAAAGGCCATCACGTTCTACTTTGTGAGTTTTACCATAACGATAAGTGTATTCTTCACACAATGCAACCAGCATATTAGACAACCAAAGATAATTCTCGGTTGATTGTCTTACCCAAATAGCAGAAGGATGATTGATATGAGTAGCAGAGTAAAGAACAGACTCACGCTGATCCATAAGCACATATGAAGTTTTTTTACGTCCAGATGCTGAGAGACCAACATTAAGAGTACCATCAAGAACCCGATGAGCAGTAGAAAGTAATTGAGCATATTCAAGGATCATTTTAATGCAATGTTTATCATTGTGCATTTCTGCACACACTTTTGGATCATTATCAAGGTAAAAGATGTTCATGGTGCTATCATTCCGCCGTGTTTATCAAATTTAATCCTTGGTACATCAGTCCAACCTTGTTTTATTATGCCGTAACCGTTTTCATCATGTTCCCAAATTTCCACTTGTAGTTTCACTGTTGCAACTTGGCCATCATCACCAAGAATCTCAGCAACTCGAAATTGATATGATACTGGTTTAACAAAATCAACAGTGACCGTTGATCCATAAAGTTTTTTACTAGTTAAATTCATTACATTAACATCCTAACCAAACCAACAGTATCAATGGTAGTTAACAATAGATAGTTAGCCAACATACCAAATGATTTCCGAGTATAAGCAGCCCAAGCATAGATAGCGCAGCCAACAATCCACACAGGATAAAGAACCAAGAGGGGAGGGTTTGGTACGGTAAGTGCCATAGTAATACTACACCCAATACTAATAGCCCAAGCAAGAAGCTCGGCAATAAAGCGAAAAGGATGAGAACGGTAATCATTTTTAATCCATTGTATTGTTGGCGATAACATTTATTTCTTTATTCACCAAATTTAGGAATTTCCAATTTGCCTGTTTTCTTAGGTGCAGATTCTTTTTCTACTTTAGGAAAACGCCGTGCAATATCTTCAACCGATACAGGTTGCATAGCAAATTGTTTAAACTCACTATATTCATTAGTTACTTTCATAGAATTCTTGGAATTCATACCGGCACCATCTAAGGTAAACAATGCACAACCACCTGCGGCCAATGGTGCAATTTCAATGATGTGTTCCAAATTAATAATAACTGGACAACCTTTTTCAACAGAATTAACTTCAACAAATAAACTCATAGTGACTCCTTATTTTCTATCACAATCTTCCACACGAACCAAATAAACTGTTTTCTCTGTCTGTGGTTTCACAAAGAAACATTCACCTTTGATAGACCACAATAGGTGATTCTGCACACCGTCTTTAAAGTCTTTAAATTCTGGCGCCTTAGTATCTAGGTTGTATACTTGGTAGATTATAACACAACCTAAAAAGAAAGTCAACCACGTGCTCAGGTTGGATTTAATAAAATCAATAATTTTTTTCATATTTTTCCTAGTTGTTCGAGTAGAGTATACACTGCGGTGCCAATAAAGGCAACCATACCCATAAAGAATGCCAGTTTGACGGATTCTTCCTGATAGTATTCAACCTCATTTTTAATCATGTCCCGTTGCGCCAGGATCATCGGTGGTGCCTCATGTTCACCACCAAGCATATAGACAGTCTTTTCAGATTCCTTCAACCTACGCAAGGCTGACACATAATGTATAAAACTCATCATCATTAACAAGTCACCTTATATGGTGGTCCATAAGGATCCATTGGTTGATATGGTGCAGGTTGTGGAGAAAGATGATGCACCAATGCTTTCAATGCCTCATTTTCTTTTTGCAATTTATCCAAACGTTCTTGTGTTTGTCTAACTCTTTCAGTTAAGACACCCAACTCTTTCATAATTTCATCTTTATTCATATTAGTCCCACAATCCTTGGTAGTATTTACCAAATAAACGGAATCCGTTGGCCATTCTTTCTTCAACTTTTTTGATACCATCATAATCACACACATAGGTATCTTTTGGGCCACGATCCATTTGATAATACTTATGTTCACCTTTTGGCACTTCGTTACCTTTGGCGTCCACAGGCACCCACAGCAAATCATGTTCACCTGAACGATATGCATCTTGCCAAGAATCATCTACCTTGTGTTCAAATGCAAAAATGATTTCATCAAGAACATACACCCAACGTTTGTGATGATTGTCATCAGTGTCCCATTCGTTTTCTTTAGGCCAACAATTCCAAGATTGCAATTCGACAGGAACGTCAACATCTTCAACAAACGGGCTACCGTGTTGGGTTGCTTTCAATTGTTTCAACATCGGCAGAATGATATCTGCTAAGGTGTGATCCATTGACCAAGTATCCCATCGGTCAATCTTTACATATTTAATTTCCGGATGAATAAAGTTTAACACCCGTAGAATTACACGGCTGATAGGAGTCAAACGGTCAGCCCACTTTTCAACCCATTCTGGATGGTCAATATACGGCCGTTCTTCGTCAAAGAAACTAATACTTTTATCACGGCTGCATTTAGACCAGTCAGTCCAAAAGAACATATAATCCAAAATAGTATATGGGCTAATCCAGTGGTTGCGGTAGTTTGATGTATAAATCTTCATTTTGGAACTCTTAACATTTCTTCTATTGTAAATAATTTTTGCATGTATGGTGAGACATTTTTAAGCACCGATTTGGCCAAATCACCATATCTACGTGGCAAATAATTTACTTTGAAGTCACAATCATTTACTAGTTTAAATTTATCCACGATTTGTTGTACAGTGTGGCCTGTGCCAGTGCCTAGGTTCTCCACCAATAGATTGGATGGTCTTTGGATTGCCATTTTGATAGCATTGCACACTTCAAGTACATGAACATAATCACGCTCGGCGGTACCATCAATTGTATCATAATCATTCCCGTAAAGATTGAACTCACCTGTTTCCCTTGCTTTCATTAAATTGTAAAACAAACCATCCCAGTTGGTTGGGTTATAACCAGCACTACCCGTTACATTGTAGAAACGAAAGATGGTGTAATCCTTGTTGTTCATTATACAATATTGGCGAATCATAGATTCTACACTTGCTTTTGACAAAGCATATGGGCTGCAAGGATTTTCTGCGGCGCCAGTAGATGCAAAAATGAAATTATCAAAACTGATATTCTCCATCAATTTCAACGTACCAACTACATTAGTTTTGTAGTAGGACATTGGAGCAATCATAGATTGGCCAACATTGACCAATGCAGCCAAATGAATGACTGTATCATAATGGCCATAGTGGTCAAAACCAGCAGTAATGTCTTGCATGACAAATTTCTCTGCCATTACAGGTTTGAATATGCGGTCCATACCAACCACATATTCTTTTTCCAAGACCTTACATAGGTGCTGGCCAATATAACCAGAGCAACCTGTTACGAGAATCTTCTTCATTTTACATAATCAACAGAGTTAATGAAACGCATTTTTTCTGAAATGTCCCATGACTTCAAATAGTCATTGTCTTTATCAAACAATTCCAAATAGTCTTTGGCAGACAATTCACGGGTAGAAACAATCACTTCATCCATGTGGTGTTGTGAAAACTCTTGGAAATCTTCTTTGCCGACTTCCATAACGAATTCGTCCGTTGCATGGCCTTCTTCACGAGCCTCAATCACATAACGCATACGAAACATTGATACTGTTTCAACCAGATATAGTTTCTTTTCCATCTTCTTGCACTCCAAAAGTTTTATCAATTTCATACAAACACACATTGGCCAACTCAGAGGCAGGCCATTTGTGCTGACTGGCATATTTTCTATTCTGAACAATGATATTCATACATTCTTCAGCAACCAATTTGGCAAGATTGTCTAAACCCTCTTTAGAAATTTCGTAAAAGGTATTGTCATAACCAGCCTGTTCAGCAAGTAGTTTAATTCGTTCGTTCATTGTCGTTCTCTGAATAGTGGCATACTGTCAGTCATGTGCCTAACATACACCAGGTCAGGAAAAGAATCAAGCGTTCCTTTATGGCTTTTAATTTGAATTTTACTTTCAACCATTTCTTGGACAATAGTCTCAAGCCCATAGAAAAACATTTCTGTAGCGCCTTGCTCTATTTGATTTTTAAAATGTTCGTTCATCATACCTCCACAAATTTCAATTTGAATCTGTCTGCACGGTCTTCGTATGCATCATAACCACGTGGGTTACAAACGATTCGTGTAGAACCAATCATGTAGTCAAAATCTTCATGTGTATGACCATGAGTCCACAATTTGATTTGTGAATGATCCATAATGAATTCATCCAATGCAGTACTATAACCACCATTCATAATCACTTCATCCACATATCGTGGATGTGTTGATTGTTTACTTGGTGCATGATGGCCAACAACAACAAACTTTTGATCCCATTTACCTTCAATCATCAGGCGAATATACTCCAGCATTTGCTTGTGGTCTTCAACTGAATTTTCTGGTGTGAATCGACCAACACGGTGCTTAAAATTACCATCTTCATCTCTAAAGTGAACAACACGATTTCCATTCATAACACAACGGAAGTCATTCATCATACCCTTCATGTGCAGCAGTGTGATTGGATCCTCATTGTTCATATCAGTCCACAAAGTACCACCAATGAATGTTATATCATCAACAATAAATGTTTCTTTATCTAAGATGTGAAGATTATCCAAATAAGAAAGCCTATCACGGAGAATTGTAAGAGTGTTAGCGTAATCACCGTGATAATGTTCATGGTTCCCCATAACATAAAGGACATGCGGAAATCTATCAGAGCATTCCTGAAAGAATTGGTGCCATGTTTCAGAACGGCCAAAGCGGTCGAGAATGTCATTATTGTCCTTTTTCATCAAATCTTTGGCCACACAAATATCACCAGAGAGAATGAGAACATCAGCGTTCTCGGTATTCTCTAGTGAAATTGTACCAAATTCTAGGTGTAGGTCTGAGCAGATTGCGATTTTCATAATAGTATTATAACAGAAACCGGTATATATGTCAAGTGATTGTGTTGTTTAATTGTGACACACGTAGGATTCTTACCATATCATCAGGTACAACAAACATTCTTGCTCTGAAATGTGTGCGACCAAGTAAACGGTCTTCCGATTTTGTAAATTCCACACACCTAGTTCGGGATATTTCATCCAATAATCTTACCATTAATTGTTGTTTAATATCATCTTGAAAGGTTTTTGGATCAATTTTCAAAAAATCAAGCTCACTCATAATTATTTGTGCCGTGAGCATATTACCCTTGATGGCATATTCATATGAATTGATAGAAATCGGTACATTCCATGGATCAGTTATGGCCATGTATAACCTCTTTGCTCAAACTTAGATTGTCTCCATAATGTCAGTGAATTCCTGTTATTGATTTTCAATTTCTTGTTGTGACACAAATCAAATTGTTCTTTTGAAATAAACAATCGGTCTTTACCAAAATGATAGTATGGCTTACAATGCACAAAATCAAATGTTTCTCTTATTTCATCAGGTGTGCCATTATGCTTGGTGATAAGTTGTATACCATTCTTCAATGTCATTGCATTTTCAGTAATGCATCTTCCATCGGAAGTTCCCATCACTTCCCTATACTTTTCATCAACTACAGCAATATCATTGGATAAAACATTATTCGTAGTGAACAAATTAGTCACAATCTTTTGTGCAAGGGGATTCATAAAATAAACATCCCAATCGTATACTTCACCACCTTGGATTAAAGACGCAATCGCACCACCAGACAAAAACATATCATCATAATGTGTGGCAGGAACATATTGCTTCAAATATGTCATCTTCAAACGAATAGTGGCTTTTGTTGCAAGAATTGATGCCATATCGATATCAGTGAATTCGGCCATCCTGTGAACCTTTCAACGTATTTTCCATGTGTGGAAGTAATTTCAACATGATTTCCTCACCACCTGAATTTTGTGCCAAGGTTACCATTCGTGCCATTATGATGCCTGCCAGTTCGGCGTAAGTAACTTCATAGTTTAAAACAATCTTCATAAGAAAATCATCAAAGTCTTCGGTAATTTCCAACATTTTAGTATTTAACATCACTCATCAACCCTATTAATCGACATTTCACAATCAATAATCATTTCACAATCATCATTAGACCAACCATGTTCTTCAAGGTCAAGCCATGAATTGCCTTGGTCAAAGAATTCTTCTAACCATTCCCGTGTTTCGTCATTACAATCATCATAATCATGTTCTTCCCAACAACCATCATTGGTTTCAATCATTTCACAATCATAACCACAATCATAAAGATTAACACCAGGTTCCAATACAGGTGGTGTATCATCTTCGGTTGTAATCTCAAACTCACCCCAACGCCAACCAGTTTCAACCATGAATCTGTTGCCATCTTTAATCATGTAATTGCGTTCAATAATGGATTTTTTCCATTCAGGTTTAATACTCCACGTAGCCATTATTTTTTCTCCTGTACAGTTTCACCCATCTTAGGTTCTTCATATGATATTGGTTGGTCAAATCTAGGCATTGCACCACTAAATGCACCTGAGATAGATTTACGCAAAGCATACAAGGGAAAAAACACAACGGCTAATCCAAGTGTAATACCAATACCAATAGCAACAAAAGTTTTTACATAGAAAATATAGGTCACTTCAAGTAATAAATTCCAAAAACCTGCCGTGCCAAAATTTGCATCCGGATCACCATCATTAAAGGTGCGAATGTGTTTGACAAATTGTTTGTTCAATACCTCTGTTTGAGTTATTAAAATATCAACCAATCCACGATATAAACTAATCATCATTTAACCACCTCATAAGTTATGTCATAACCACCTTTACGGTCAGTCCACCAGTCATCTTCATCCAACCAGTCCCAATCAATATTAACATCCCATCCAGCATCTTCCATAATGGTGTCAATACTCATATCACCAGATTCCAGTTCTTTCAATAGTTGGTTAATTTCATCCTCATCCATATCAGGATAAATTTCACTCAAAATATCTTCATCAATTTCGGCACTATATCGTTTCTCAACAGAATGCCATTCAGATTTAACTACAGTAACCATTTTATTTCCTATCTTGCAAAGTATAATGAGTAACAAATGTGCCGGGTTTCTTTAACGCAGCAGCACGGCGTTTTTTGTATGCAACATTTTCAACATCAAGCAACTTCTGGTCTTCAACTTCACGTTTATCCCAAATGAATTCACATTGTTTAGTGTTGTAATCGGTGTATGACAAGCAATCTTCAATAAAATATTTCCGATCATCTTCAGGTTTGGTCAACAGTTCTTCTTTTGGTTGTGGTTTAGTCTCCACAGGTTTCACCTCTGTTGGTGCGTTTGGTTTAACTTCAAGTGGTTTCAACTCAACAGGTTTTTCTACAACCACAGGTTTCTCAACGAGAACCTCAACTGGTTTTTCCACAATCTTTTCAACTTCTACGATTTTTTCAACTTCTACGATTTTTTCAATCACAGGTGTTGGTGCGGGTTCAGGTTTCTTGGCTGGTTGGTGATTGGCAAAAACCACAACACCAAACAAAGCCAAACAACCAAAAACAATTTGTTTCCAGTACAGATAGAATATCACACCGAAAATTAATATGCCAAGGGAACCCAACACCATTATTTCTAATGTGTGTTGAGAAATACCAGAATCATTGACGATTGCGGAATACATTTAAATCACCTTATGTGGATTATGGACGAGCTGCGTAAGTTTCACAATTAACAGCAACTGGATACATGATAGTACCATGATCCGTTTTCTGCGGCAGTGATTGAATCACTGGTTTCATTTTTGCATCAATGCAATCTTTTTGTGCTCGAATTACCTCAGCACGTTCAATCATCTTTGGTTCTTTGAAACCTTGGAGTTTAGGTGTTGAACAAGCAGCAATCACCAAAAACAAAATAGTAAACATACCATACCTCATACTTTTATTAAACACTTTTAATCCTTTCAATTAATTGGTTTGCTTCCGTAAAATTGGAAACAGTATCTGTCATTTCCATCTCCTGAACCATCAGTTCGGCTTTTGCCATACGGATCAATTCAAGTGCATAGTCAATATCATCGTTGTCGGCTTGTTCCAGCCATTCGTCAAAACCTTCTTCTGAAGCATTCATAATAAAATTGAGGTTATCTCGGTCCCATTCATTCATTTGAAGTTCACTTTGATACCATCATCTTTGAACAATATTCCACAAAGACCAGTTAAACCTATTGCTGTAACAAAATTAATTTCATTGACACCATTAATAGCAGGAATGAGGAACGTATTCCAACACAACATAACTAAGAATGAATTTAAACAAAGAATGAATACAACAATCGACATTCTCATCCAAAATTTAGACCAGTCCATAGATTCTCCGTTTATAGTGGGACGAAACATTAGGCTTCAGCAATTTCGGTTGTTTGTGCAACAACATTGGGAAATGGACCAAGGTTTTTACTAACAGGTTTGCCGACATAACGACCATTGGCATCAAACTCGGTGTGGTTAACCAATTGATATGCCGTAACCTTGCGGCCTTCTTTATGCACCTTGATAATACCGCCATCTTTGCGGATGTTATAGATGTTTGTGGATAAGCGATAAAGAACCGCTTCTTGATCCGTGCCTTTGAAGCAGGATTTAATTTCATCGGGAGATACCGGTTTACCTGACAATAGGGTTACGGTGATTTTTTCGTGGCGATTTTGTTTGCCGGTGCGAACAGTGTTTGACATTTAAGTCCTTTCAAAATAACATGATTAAAATACCAACATATGAATTATAACACAAAGATGGCATGTTGGCAACCATCCAGTGTTGTTTTTTTACATCAGAATGGGATTTCTTCCGCATCATGTGGTGTAGGTTTAACCTGTGCAGGAGCATCCACTTTTGCATCCACTTTGGAATACAAATCAAGGAATGCCATCTTGGTGTCTGTGTCGAACCGTGCCACGCATAGTTCAATAGCTTTCATTCGGTCACCAAAGATTTTGAATGCTTTAGCAATGTGAACCAAACGGCGTGTGGAGATAATTTCATCAACAGCACCTTGGTCAAATGATTGTCGAACAATATCAGCCCATTGTGTCAACTTCTCAACAAAATCCTGGTCATTAATCAATGGTGCAAGGATTTTCTTCTCAGTCTTAACATCAGGATATTCCTGTTCAACTGTAATAGGGAAACGTTCTAGGAATGCATCATCTAGAATCTGTGAAAGGTAACGACCTTCTTCACTACCACGGCCTTTGGTGTTTGCAGTAGCAATCACGTTGAAACCATTTTTTGGATAAACCATCTCACCGTTTTTCTTGTTGTAGTAAGGCTTGCCTTCTAAGATACCTTGCAAACACATCAATTTATTAGAACCACGGTCAACTTCGTCAATCAACAGAATGGCACCACGTTTCATCGCTGTGATAACTGGACCATCACGATTAACCACGTTACCATCAACAAGAGTAGGACCACCAAGAAGGTCACTCTCATCTGTTTCAATCGAAATATTAACTCTGATACACTCACGACCGAGTGTAGCGCATACCTGTTCAGCCATAAGGGTTTTACCGTTACCAGATAGGCCAGTAATGAATACAGGATAAAAAGAATTAGACTTGATAATATTAACAAGGTCTTTATAAAATCCAAAAGGAACATAATCAGGATGCTTTACGGGAATTGATACATCAGAATCATCAACCAGTTTAGGTTGTTTGAATTCTAGTACTTGTGCAGCTAAGGCCACTTCCATTTCAGGTTCTGTTTGTTTCATTTGTTTTTTGGTGCCAATGTCAGGCAATTTATATTGGCCACGGTCTACACGATAATCCGATTTAGTTACAAACCAATGCGGAAATGAAAGATCGTTTTCTTCAATAACGTGTTGAATGCCGTCACGGGTCAAAATAGAACCAGTGCCAAACAATTCTTCAGCGGCTTTAACGAAAGCAATTTGATTGCGATTTAAACTCATTTTATTCTCCGATTAATTTGGAATAGATTGAACCAATAGTGAGGTCATTGGCATTGCAAAATGTGCAATGTAAATTAAAGTGATTATAGGTATCATTCTCCGTCCCATTTCTCGGTTTGTTTAAAAGATTTTTCTTGGATTGTTTGACTATCCTTGAAAATGTGTCTAGGATTACCACACATGGCACAACCAGGGTTTCCACAATCCATTGCGTGTTGTTTGGCAAACTTGTGGGCCTCTTTAACATCTAGTCCATGTGCCTTGGCAATCTTAACTTGTTTAGCAACCGCACATTCATCTTTCAGTAAACGTTTGGAGTGTTTGATTTTATCTTCTTCTGTACTCATTTATAACCTCAAAATGCATCAAAGTTGAAATACTTGGTTGTTTCTTTCACCAAAATCATGGTAGTACCTTCTGTCTCAAAGATAAACTGGCCAGTCTTGCTGTTGAATTTAACCAAATCCTCGTTGCTGAAATCTCTTTCATTCCAACCAGATTCTTCATCATTTTCAACTTCAGCAGAATCAAGAGTAACAGCCAAAGAAGGTTCTGATTCCGACTTCTTCTTAGAATTAAACCAATAACTAACACAAATTTCTTTTGTGGATAAAGGTGTACCTGTCCAATGAGATGGGCTTACACGGTCAGCCTTACGGTCACCACGATAAATTTCAATAGCATATGATGCACCAGAATCAAACTCAGCCTTCACGTTAAGAATACGCATTGCATCTTGTGGTGATTCATTGTAACGATTCATTTCTTCAATCAATGCCTTCAACATATCAAAGTTAAATGCAGCAAATACAGAAGCAATGTTTACAATTTTATCTGTGTGTGATTTATCATTCAAGTTATCGGCACAGTATTCACGAATGAAGTCTTCATCTAAACCTTGGAAATTAACCATGTAAAAGATACGACCTGGTCTGTTACGCATATGCGAATCAACACGCCACTTATCATTACTGGTTAAAATAAACAATTTCTTGGTTGAATAGATGCCATCAAGCAATGTCAACAATGCTTCTTGTTCATCACTGTTATACACCTTTTCAAACTCATCAAACATCACAATACATGGTTGTTGGATAGATTGAATCAATGTGTTGAATTTATCACCATGCCATGCAGCATTGATAACAATGGTAGGTACGCCTTGCTTCGCCATTTCAACACAAATGTTTTTGCTAAGCAAGGTCTTACCTGAACCTTTTTCACCAACAAGCATTACACCTGTAGACTTCTCACGATTCCAAAAACTGTTAATGATACGATTGGTGTTATTAATCGTATCACCATACATTTTGGTAGGTACATCAAAGCTTTCAATCTGCTCAATGTAAAAATTATCATGTGGATCCACCTTCACAACATAGTTGCCAGCAGGTAGTACCTCATGGAGGTCCATTGATTCTTTGGTGGCAATACGAAATGTATTGCCTGACTTCATGTAATAACTCATTACGAAACTTTCAATTAAATTGCAGAGTTAGCATTCTCTTGCACAGGCGCAGTAAATTCTTTTTCATCATCTGGCATCACACCAACTTCGCCAATCACCTCATAACGGCAGGCACGGCCTTTCGCATTGTTGTAGTCGGTTGGAATGGACACAACGTCACGGGGATTGATTTTAACAATCACGGTGCGGTCGCCACCAAAGCATGACAAGTAGGACTCAGAGCAGAAATGTAAACCAGCAGAGCAAGTTTGGTTCTTGTCATCATTCACTTGGTTACGTTCCATCTCCACAATCTTACCAACAGAATTGTCCATTGTACCTGTGTGGCAGTCGGTGTAATCTTCACGGACTTTCTTGTAAGCCAAGAAATGACCATCAGGTGTAATTGGCAAACGATTCTTTTCCAAGAAACCATACAACTCATTCACAGCACGATAAGATGGGTTTTCCATCATGTTCTGCATGAAGTTGGCCAATGGTTCAATAGGAAAACCTTCTTGCAACATTTGCACCATACGGTCAACAATGGCGCCATGCATCTCTGTGCCTTTCCAAAACAATTTCTCGCCTTGTACTTCGATATTACCTGCACCATAATTCAATACAACCTTTTTAGGATTGATTGTATCACGCACAGTTTCCCAATCACCTGCCTTGATGGCATCAACTACCTTTTGATAGGTGATATGGGTTTTAGAAATTGTGTGTGGTGTATTATCAATAACAACCACAACATTAGAACCTTGAATCAAAAACGGAAACATTTTAAATACCTTTCACTGTATCTATTAAATTAACATACTCACACACATCATTCTCATCTGCATGAGAATCAAACTTGTTTATCAATGGATATCTATTTGAGAATTCCATCAATTTGACTTTAAACTGTGCAGTCACAGCTTTAACATCAATATTATTTTGAATATTCATGTTTTGCATCAATCGTTGCAGCCAATGAATACCAGTCATCTTTGGTAGGCCAACAAAACTGTCCAAGAACATTTTTGCGGGACTCTTTGTATCAACACCATCAACCACTTTTTGGTAATTATAACCGAAAATCTGGTGTTTGTCAAGCCCTTCCAACACGGAAGCCATGCCGATTTTGGTATTTAACCCAGTCAAAACGGTAGTAATATGGTCTTCAATGTTGATCCAGTTGGACATTTTCTTAATGTCCTCAATGTCACCTTTACGCACACCATATAGGTCGATGGCAAATTCTGGCATACCAGTTCTACGCAGCAAATCTGCCAAATCGGTTACACCGTAATGTGTATTCAATTTTTTGAATTGTGGTACAAAACCAGTCATTGGTACATAGTACATCTTTAGATTTTTATTAAATGTGTCCAAAGTACCTGCAGCACGCCACACCAATTCATCTGAAGCAGATCGTCTAGATGATCCACCACGCTTTTCAAGTTTGAGAATGGTTACGTTTTTACCGAAACCATTACCAACACCAGCCTTACGTGGTTTCTCAATCAAACTTGATGCAGCCATACGCTGTGCAGCAGGTGGATTGTGCAACATTGCATAGAAAGAAACCAAGTCCATTGGATGTTCTTTATGCAACCTATCCAACACAAACACAGTTTCACGATAAGTGTTTTTCTTCTCTTTGTTACGGAAATGGTGCTTAGCACGTTCAAATGAACCTGTCTTACAATCATTCTCAACAAAAATTGTGCTGTCGTGAACCTCGATATTGAAATATTCAATACGCTTTTGGTCTTTATCATAAGATGTAGAATGACTGAGAGTCTTGCAACGGTTAACACCACGCTCAGATTCAAACTGCTTGATATGAATGTTCATAGATTTCAAATCAAGCAAATTGGCCTTGATATCAAATGAATGATTCCAAGTGTTGGTTACATCAAACAAAGGAAAATTGGTGGCAGTCACATAATCAAGCACCGCACCTTGCCACAAATCTTGGCGTTTCTTTTCATACAAAAACTTGGAACGTTCCCATTCACCTTCAACCGCATCAGCTTCAGTAGCAAGAACCTTGGACAATGCAGAGTTAACTGTAACCAATTTTTTGCGAATAGAATCAATGGTCAATGGAATGTAGGACAAACCTTCACGGCTTGCTTGAAAATCTAACTCACCAATGCCAAACTCCATAACAAGGCCACATTTCAACAATTTGTGTAGGCCTTCAAGTGCTTGTTCTGCTTGTGGTACTTCAATAGGATATGCAATGTTACCCATCACAGCGATGGATGAATAACGACTATATCTATCAGGTTTAACTGAATGTACACCAGGAATAATATTCTTGGTTTCATATTCAACAGGTTCAATGGTGATTGTATTACCTGTGATTGTAGGTAATACAGGGAACCAGCGATACACGCTACGTGCTTCATCAGAGAATTTGATAAAGTCATACCTGTCATTGACGGAAAATTTTACCTCAACGCCATTAGGTTCTGTTACCTGTTCTTCATTCATCAATGCAATAGATGGTACACCAACGTCATTAATGAAGGCGGAATAAATGCCTTTGCGGCCATTTTGAATGGCCGTGACGGTGAAGTTATCAGTATAAGAGAATGGAGATTTTGAACCAAGACCAAGAGCACCGATAAACTCATTAGATTCGGTTTTTGTTGATTCAAAATATGTGGTGTAAATCTTGGTCACTTGGTCATGTGACAAACCAGTGCCAAAATCACGAATGGAAAACCACGGTTCTAACGTGGTTGGCAGGTGCACCTCGAAAGGTTGTGTGGTGCCTGCTGCGGTGTGACTGTCAATGGCATTACATGACAGCTCACGAATTATCGCCTTAACTTTATTGGCGTACAAACCGCTGGAAAGAATGTTAAATGCTTTTGCTGAATTACGGATACGAAATTCGCCGATTTCACCAACATTGGAAAGAATTGCCTCTGCTTGAGGTGCGTTATTGAGAATCATTACAAACCTTTTTCAATCAATCAATACAAGTATTCTATCATATATGCCAGTGAATGGCAACAAAAATTGGCATCGGTTGTACAAATACAACAGTAGTACTTTAGTAGTAATGCACAGGAACCCCACGGTCAATTTCCACCCATGTCAGGTCATGGGTATAGACTTGCTTCACCCAATATCGTTCCAACCAAACCCTGTACGGTCCAACCTGTGTTGGTAACCATGCAAACGGGAATCGACCACGGGTTTGGCCAATTACTGGTTTAGGCTTTGGGTTTAACCATTTCATTCTGTACCATCCCATGCCCAATGCACAATGACCCAATCATCCAAACAATCTTCAAAAGAATAATTGGCATCCACTATTTCTTTTCCATATTTCTCACACATTTTTCCATACCAATGTGGCCAATATTCTTTGCGAATATCATCTTCTGATTTTGTTTCAGTAACAACACCACCGTCAAATGGGTATGCAAAGGAATAATATCTCATTCTATCAATGTCCTATCTTGTATGTCCCAATACATTTCAACTGCTTTCTTTGCAAATGTTTCCGATATGTACTGACCTAAAAAGGTTTCATCATTGTGGTTGTGTATAATTTTAGCAAGAAGCACTTTTGTCAAACCAATTCTATTCACTTGGCCTACAATTTTACCATCAGCCACACCATAGAAATAAAAACAATTATCATCAGCATCTTTCCATTCTTTTTTTGTCACAAGTTCAATCATTCCAGTCCTCAATCTTTTCTACCACAATCTTATCCTGCATATCAGGACCAAAGGACATATTTTGATGATAGATTTTAACCATGCCTTTGCGAGCCAATTGTTCACAGGTCAACAATATTATAAATTGTGACATTCGATTTTGTACTTCTTCAATATCAAATGTATTCTCGAGCCCTTCAGCAGAACAAAGCATCTGTGCAATCAAAACCAAATCTTCATATCTTGGGTTGTCCTCATCATCAGCAACACCAGTCAATATGTTTAAGTCCTCATTGGTCAATTCACGTATGAAATCACCAACGGTCATGTATGGATTATTCATCAGGTCAGCAGCAAGCAACCGTGTCACAGCAAGGTGTTCTTTTGACTGTATCACCATATCATAGTTGATAGTGTAACCATTGAATTCATTTTCATCATACTCCATATCCATACTCCGTTTAATTTGTCTTTTGCGCCACACTATTTAACTCCGAAATGTTCCTCAATATCATACATTGCTGTGGACATTGCTTCATCCACATTCCATTCTTCTTCAATAGCCTGGTCTCTGGTATCTGATACAATGTCCCTACACCTTTTGATAATCATCACGGCGAATTTTTTAGGATCAAAGGTATCGTAAACAACACCATCACCACCAAAATAAGCACCAGCATCAACCAGCAGTTTATCAATTCGTTCATTCAAGTTCTTCTCCTTCATAGCATGGCAGTGTACCGTTACAGCAATGAAAACAGGTATAGGGCACACCTGATTCATCTAAGTCATTGAACCAGTTACCACCACAACGAGGACAATCTACTTC
>Ga0247723_1000210_pt1 | contig 37634 bp, 23 predicted proteins | sample MSEWelMarce5H_FC_FD_189079 | JGI IMG/M metagenome (GOLD analysis project Ga0247723, IMG submission 189079) | Subsurface sediment microbial communities from gas well in West Virginia, United States - MSEEL Well Study Marcellus 5H_FC | ecosystem: Environmental > Terrestrial > Deep subsurface >... | reverse complement strand
ACTAATGGCGAAGATATCGATAACTCATTGCCATTTAAGATTTATATCTGTATTCCAAGAACATCATTAGTAATCAAACGTAATAACAATGTGGTTTTAGATCCAAATGGTAAGGTGTTACAAAATGCCGACATTCAATCAGTTAGCTACAATGATTACAATCTTTTAGAAACAACTAATTTAGAAACTGCAAAAAATTATATTAATAAAAATTTTGGTCAAGATTTAAAAGACTTTATAGATGGAAAATTAAAGCCACAGAATGTTTCAGCTAATGAAACAAAATGGCTGGATTCTAACCAAATTAAGAAAATTGACAAAGAAAAGTTATCTGAAATCTTGAATTTAAGAAGTTTCGAATACAACGTGGATGAAAAAGCAGCTGATTTCTTAGACAAAATCAAAGTTAAAAAAATTACAAAAGTATCAGAAGACAAGCCCGAATTACCTTTTTAAAACAGGGGATAGTTAGCTAATGATTGAAAAATATTTTGAAGGTTTGTTTCGGCCAAGTTAGGAGAGTACAATTTTGGCAAAGCATATATACATTATCGACACTTGTGTTTTATTACATGATCCACTTGCTCTTTACAAGTTTGGTGAAAATGATATTTACATCCCCTTAGCTGTTATTGATGACTTAGATGATATCAAAACAAGAAAAGAAAATGTAGGATGGAGCGCAAGAGAAGTTTTCAGACAATTAGAAAATTTCACACTTCAAGATCTATTACGAGGCGTGAAAATTAATGAAGAAAATGGCAGACTTTTTGTTTTCAATACAGAATCTCCACTTCAAAAAAATGAAAGACCAAATATTGTCAAAGTTCATTCTGACAATGCAATTATAGAATGCTGTCTTACATTAAAATCTTCTAATCCAAGAAAAAAAGTTGCAATCATCACAAAAGATACTGGCCTTAGAATCAGAGGTATTACTTGGGGATGTCAAGCTGAAAACTATAAAGCTGATCAATTAGATGACAGAGAATACACAGGCGTAAGATTTGTTCAATGTGACAATCAAACAGACTGGACTAATCTTTGGGCTAATACAGAAATTGAAATTACATCACTTACTGCTGATTTACAAGCTAAACTTAAAGATATAAATCCAAATGAGTTTGCAATATTTGAGTATGGTGATTCTAAATGCCCAACCTTTCACAAGAATGGTGTTCTGAAAGTCCTTAAAGATAAATCTAATAGCGAAAAATCTAAGGGCTACAGTGGAATTAATGGCAAAAACTTAGAACAAAAATGTGCTTTAGAAATTCTTACCGATTTATCTTTGCCACTTGTCACTCTTTCTGGCAAGGCAGGTACAGGTAAATCATTCTTGGCTCTTGCAGCAGCTCTTGAAATGATTAATCAAGATTTGTTTGACAAGATTGTAGTTATGAAGCCATTGATTCCTGTCGGCGGAAAAGATATTGGAGCTTTGCCTGGAGATAAATTTGAAAAAATTGCTGCTTGGCTTGGTCCAGTAAAAGATAATATTGAGCAGATTTTAGGATCTAAATCATTATCAGCTGGCAGTAAATTCGAAGAGATGGTTCGTGAGGGGATTATTGAGGTAGAAGCTATGGCTTTTATTCAAGGTAGGTCTATCCCACGTTCTATAATAATACTTGATGAAGCCGAAAACATCACTGCAAGAGAAGCCCGTATGGTTATCGAAAGATGTGGCAAAGATTCCAAAGTCATTTTACTTGGTGATTTAAGTCAAGTAGAAAATCCTTACCTGGATGCAAAATCAAATGGTTTAGCACATGCAATTTCAGGAGGAAAGAAAAATAATCTTGTTGCATCAGTGACGTTGACCAAAGTTGAAAGATCTGAACTGGCAGCTGTTGCAAGTGATATTTTCAATAGACCTGAAGCTCAAAGAAAATAACTTAATTGGTATAAAATGTCACACGCTCTTATCTGGTCTGAAATAAGTACATCTAATTTAGAAACTGAAACAACTAAAGAATTACCTTTTGCTGGATTTGGAACAAATGTAGCAAATTCTTGGAACAAAAGAGTGTTCAGACTTAAATGGCTGAACACTTCTGTTTCTGATGTTAAAATTTGGATTGATAATTGTTTTGCAGACATTTATACAAACACTGAATTTCCTATTATCAAAAACATTGATAATTTGCATTTATTAGACGACTTAGGATTTGACATAAGAATTACCACTTTAGGAACCTTAAATCTTGAGTATCTACCAGTGGCAAAAGCAGCAACTAATCTAAATCTTGGATCATCAAGTTTAGCTGGTACGAGTTATCTTTTAGCTCCATCATATATTGACGGCACGAAATTAAATAACGAATCATTAATTTTACTTAAATCACAAACAAGTAAATCAGAAAATGGTTTATATAAAATTGTAACTGGACAGACAGGTTCTGGATATACATTTTACAATGGCCCAGAAATTCTTACAGCTGGCAAGATAGTTTCTATTGGTAATAGCTCTTGGTATTCTTATTTAGAAGGATATACACCAGGACAATTTGCTACAATTGGTGCAACAGACACTCTTTGGGTTGATAGAACTACCACTTACAGATTGCAAAATGTAAATACAGCAACTACAGAAAATTTACAAACATCAGGTGCAGGTCTTTCTGTTAGTACAAATCTTTTAGATAATGTTACTTTATCACTCAATACAAGAGTGCTTGTCAAGGATCAAACAAATCCAGTTGAAAATGGCATTTACTATGTCTCAAGTTTATATGCCGCAAATGCAAACACAATAGTAAACCCAAATACCAGCACCAGTGCATTAGATGAATACTGGAAACTTGCTCTTTACAACATCTCTCAAAATAATCCAGTTTCAGTGCAAGTGTTAAATGGATCAACTTATGGCGGAAAATTTTACAGACATTATCTCACTACGGACTCAGAAGTAAAATCTTTTGCAATAATTCCTGATGGCATTAGTGGTTTTGGTGCAACAATCAATTATTCATGGACTGATGCAACTCATTTCTACAATTCTTTCACAGCTGATTGGTATTATGAAATTGGTGCTGGAAGTTCAATAGGTTTCTCTTTTGATAATTCTGGTAATGCTGGTACATTTACAAGTACTCCATCTAACATTACAAACTTTAGTGGAACTTCTGTAACCACTATAGTATCTGAAACTGTTTTAGTTAAGCACTATAACCCTGCATATAGTGGAGTTTACACTGTGCAAAGTGTTGGAACAGGTCTTACATCTGTTTGGGTCAGAAACACTTCATTTGATGCACTGGCGGAAATAGTACCAACAATTGTAAAAACTACAAATTCAAAGAGCAGTTTAGCAAGCCAGTATTTTTATTTAGATAAAACAACTTCATATTTAAGTAACTTTATTTTAAATTCAGACAGTATATCAGTAAGCGAAAGATACATCCCTTACACTTACGAACCTGTCAAAAACTTAGTCACTTCTGAAATTAGTAATTTCAATAGAGTAGTGATAAACAAATTTAGCAATTCAGGTATTGCAATTAGCCAAAGAGTCTTAGTGGCTGGGCAAGCAACAACTGAATCTCAAAATGGTATTTACATAGTTAACAATGCGAGTACAGCAAGCACAGTTGGAATCAAATTCTATTCAACTTACCAAATTCAAAATGGTGCAATTGCTAATTCTACAGGTACTGGAACTACTTATTTCCTTTTCTCTTCTGTTGATAATGCTTCGGCTGGTACTACAGATGTTAATTTTGTCAACATAACGAGTGCTCCAACAATAACTTCTAATTTAACAACTGTGGTAGACAAGTTTGAAAATAATAACTATATTTATCCAGATGACTTTATTGGTTCTATTGGCTCAACGGGAGTAGTTTTTGTAAATACTTCAAATAAATTAGTCAATGGATTGTATACTGGAACACTTGGTATTGGTCAAAAAGCTGCCTTCAACTATGCTGGTAGCTTGCAAACATGGGTAGCTGATATTTACAGAAATATCACATCTGCAAACACTGACACATACACTGTAACACCAAATCTAAGAAATGAAATATCTGGTATTTATCTTTCAAGATATTCTGGTGGATTTGGAGATTCTACATATGCTACGAGAAATTATGGAAATATTTACGTTCCAGAAATTGATTTCCCAAATACAGAAAATCCAAATGCATATTTCACAGAAGATTATAAAGGTAGTGCGCTTCTTCAAGAATTAGACATTAATTGGTATGCGCAAGATTATCAAAGCTATGTAGTTAAGGCTGTTTATAAATCAAACACTATCGCAGGACTACCGATTAGTTCTGGAACTGCTATTTCTTCAAGAATATCAGACGGTACTTTGATTTCTGAATATGATGATGTTCTTTTCTATATTGGTTCTGGAAGTTCTACAGGATCAAGCTGGAATGGTATTTACAGAGCTGTCAGAAGTAGTTTAGGGTCCAGTGTCTACTTTACAAAGCATGAAGATTTCGATCTTTCAACTGCATATCAAAGCAATAAAAATGTAAAGTCTGCCGGAACTCCATACGAAAGACCAACTAAAGTAATTATTCAAAATGGTTACTTTAATGGTGGTTCATCATTTGGATACACTTCAGTATATATGAAGGGAATAGTGGGTTACCAAGGATCCAGTTCTGCATTTGGAATTACTTCAATCACTCCTTATGATGACGATCAATACAATGCTGGTCAAGAGAAATTTATAAGAAATTCTGAGATATATCTCTCTGTAGATTACAATAGTCTGCATAACTTTGCAAAACTATCACCAATTCAACATGTAGTTATTGGTGATTTGGAAAATCAAGATCAAGTAGATGGAGATATATTAATTCTCAACAGAGGATACGAATTGTATTCAACCTTGGGAGTCTCTTTAATAAAATATTATTACGAAGTTGGCGATAGAGTTATATACAAAGATTCAAATGAAGATTTATATAATTCAACATTAACAAACAGCGTAAATGGAATTTATGTTATCACTTATGTAAATTCAAACACTTGGACTTATTATCTTAGAAAAGTAAAACAAAACGCTTCTATCGGGCATTTAGACTATCCAAGAAGATTAGACATACATCCAGACTTTAATATTGTAGACGGTGGATTTCCGTTAGTAAAATCTGGTGGCAGTGGTTCAACATATCGCTGGTCTGAAGATAATTATTTTGTCTATGATGTTTATGTTTTAGACCAAGATGGAAACAGAACATCTCTTGAACATATGGTTGACTACGATATGTACCCAGATCAAGGGTATATAGCATCATATTCTTCATTTGGATCAAGCACAGATACACTTTACGTTTATCTGCAAGCAAACGATTCTGTGCCTAAAATAACCGAATATCCAAAGCCTCTATATAATCGCTATCATGCAGTAGATCAAGTTCTTACAGATAAGTATTCCGCTAATTCTGGAAACGCAAAAACGTCAGGCACATTTACAGCTGATGCATCTTATTTCCAGATTACAAATCTTGTAGGAGCAGCTACCACAACTCAATTCAAAAATAATACAGATAGAAAACTTTGGTACAAACAATACAACAGCTCGTACAATTATTCTTCCGATGTGAAGCATATTGTATCAATTGGAAATACCACTGACTATTTCTATACAAAGAGATTATCTCAAGATGGATATTATTTTAAAGCTGGAACTGCTCAAACAGCTTTATACTACGATACAAATATTTTAGAACCTGGAACTGGAAGATCTGCTGGACTTTTCTATGGCAAAGTTTATCTTGATAAGGTTCAATATTCAGGATCTGGATTTACATTATCAACTTGGTATGATTCATTGTCATTATCAAGTGGAGACAATGTTTTAGTAATTTCAAATAATGAAATTGGAATTGCAACAACTTTACAATCAGCATATTACAGCGATAAAAATGAATTAATTTTACATGATAAAGCTGGAAAAAGAGATCAGAAAATATATGAGTTTTCTGAAGTAGGATTTAAACCTATATCTCTTGCTTATCACATAAACTTTACTAATCCATTGTCACCATTAAACGTATCAGACGGAGTTAATACATCGTTCTTACATTATGATCCAAATAATAATGACAGAGCCTTAAATAACAAAACTTGGTACAGTTATGGGCTGGCAACTGTACACGACTGTGACGGTACTTCAAGCGCTGACATATCTGACTTCAATGATTTTGGTGGATTAATAAACAATTATAATGTGACATCTGGTGATTTGATAATTGTAAAAGATCAAACTAACAAGAAGCAAAATGGTATTTATGTTGGTGTTACAAACAATATATATGCTTTAGAAAGAACTTCTGACCTTAAAAATAATTCAGATATCAGAAGTTTAGGAAGAGTTTCATATGGAAACAGAACATATGAATTATTATTACCATCAGGCTCATATTCTATAGGCACAACTTCTGGCAACACTGCTTTGGCTTGGAAATTAGTTGGGACAGGACTTTCAATAGACGCTAATGTCGCTACAACTACTAATTACAGTGGAACAGCCTTAACTACAGCCTTCCCAGATACCGTAGATACATACACACTATCAGCCAATGACAAAGTTTTCTTATTATCTCAAACAGATCCAAACCAAAAATATGTTGGAAGATTTTCACAAAACTATTTACCTATCCTGACAAGAGTAGCTTCAGGTGGAAGCGGAAATACAGATAGATTTAGTATTACAAATTGCTATGTCACTGATACAAATAGAAATAAAGATTACGAATTGTATTTTAATCCAAACTATACTGGATTAGGAGTAAGCAAAATTTACTGGTTTGAAAGAAATGTCATTCCTAATTATCCAAATGCTGACCTTAAAACTACCAGCAATATCAGTTTGTCTTCAACTCCATCTATAACTAATCAATTTTCTGGAGCTTTATTGTTGGTAAAAGATCAATCAACAGCTTTGCAAAATGGTCTGTATTATATCGACAACATTCAAAACTATTACCTATCAAGGCATGAATTCTTAGACAATTCAAACGAATTATCTATAAGCAAAAGAGTATATGTAAATAGTGGAGTTGCAAACACAGGATACTATGCATTGACATTTGATGAAGCTGTTAGTCCTGGATTAGGTGTGTCAAGCTTGTATTGGGTAGAAGTTGCAGAAAACTTCGAGTTAACCAATTGTAATTACGCCACCACTGCCGCTATAAATCTGGGTTCTTTGCCAACTGAAATAGATGGCGCTATTTTAGAATTCAAAGACAGAATTTTAGTTAAAGATCAATCAACAAAAACTGAAAACGGTATTTATATTGTAGAAGATGTTAAGAATAAAGTTTGGTCAAGAGCTTCAGATCTAAACCTCAGTTCTCAAATTAAACCACAACTTACAGTTAAGATTGACGATGGAGATTCTAATTCAGGTTTAGCATACAGAATTAAATTGCCAGTGCCGAGAACAATAACCAATACCCAAACTACAGAGTACATATTAGACACAGATAATATTGAATGGGTATCTGTAAATTCAGCTGGTTTGTTTAATTCTGACCCGGAATTGTGGCAAAAACTATCCTCAGATTCTAATGCTTCATACTATTTGGGCGGAGCTAAATTAAATAATAATTCAGTATCTTATGGTAATAAATTTGCTATTGCTGTAAAAACTCCTACAAGTGGAAGTTTAGCAAGTATTGGTATAACTGAAAATGGAAAAGTCAGGAATATCAAGTTTAAAGTAGAATATAAAACTATAGAGGATTAAAATAAAAAGGTAACGCCTCAAAGAAGTTAAATATAATTTTAATATTCGTTACAAGAGAGACATTTATATGCATAGTATTGAAGAACAATTGCATTCCCTTCTAAGAGAATTAGCACCTGAAGTATATACAAAAGAAGAGCAAGGTAAAATTGTTGCCCAAGCTTCATCTCTTTACAATTCAATTTTTAAAAACAAAAGATTTGCTAAAAATATTGATGAGAAAATAAGACAAGGTCATATGAATGATGTCATCCTTAAAGCTATGGCAAGTTTGGATGAATGGGACGAATATGAGAATGAAAATATAATTGTTGCTCATGGATTAAGCTCAAGATCAGTTATCACCAGAATTGCACAAACAAAATCAAAATGGGGAAAAGCTGAAATATTAAATCCTGAAGTATTAGATTATTTGGAATTTGATGAAGACGATATCGAGTCTGAACAAAGTCTTGAAAATGGTGGAAATCAAACAGAAGAGGGATTAAAAACTCCTGGTGTTGGTAGACACAGAACAGATTTTCAATCAAATAGTTCAAATATAAGATAATGAACAATAAAATTTTCAGAATAGCTCAAGCTCCACCTCCACCCCCTGGAGATGCTGCGCCTCCTCCTCCTCCTCCGAGTGCAGCTCCACCTCCACTACCAGGCGGAATGGATTTAGGTATGCTGGGTGGGCCTCCTCCAATGGGTGGTGCTCCTGCTGGAGGACCTGCCCCTGCACCTATGGGTCCTAAACCTTTTCCACTTGAAAATATCGGCATGATTCTTCAAGATGCTGAGATACAAAAATTACTTTCTGAAAAATTTTCAAACACAGAACACATTGACACCACTGGCGAAGAAGAAATTGCGAATGAAATTTGGCTTCAGTATGGTGGTGAAATCAAAGGCGGAATAGTTCCTGGACGTACTGGTGAAAGAGAAGATAAAAAAGAAGTAGATCAAACTGAAATTGAAAATACTGACGAAACTCGCTGGAAAAGACTTCCCGAAGGCGAAACATTGCAAAGCTTAGGAATTACTTTGCAAAATGTCGTGGATGCAGTAAGATCTATTTCATTTGGTATGTCTAAAGAAAAGATCAAAGGTCCTGCTGGCGGAGGAGGTCCATTGGCTTTCTCTAAAGATAAACTTATAAGAACAGCTGATCATTTAGATTCTTTAGGGTTTTATAGCTTAGCTGATAAATTGATGTAAAAAGTTGCCAATTTTGGATTTTTAGCCTATAATGCTGTGAAAGATTATCACAGCATTTTTTTATGCTGGAATGGAAAAATAATGGCAAATCAATACAATGAAGATTCGATCCAGATTCTTGAAAGTCAAGAAGCTGTTCGAACTCGACCTGCTATGTATATTGGAGATACAGGCAAAAAGGGACTTCATCATCTTGTATGGGAAATCTTGGACAACTCTGTAGATGAACATATGGCCGGACATTGTTCTAAGATAGATGTTATTGTTTCCAAAGATAATCGTTCAGTCACAGTAATTGACAATGGACGTGGCATTCCTGTTGCAGTAAAACAAGAAGATCCTAAAAAACGATCTACCCTTGAAATTGTACTTACTGAACTTCATGCGGGTGGTAAGTTTGGCGATGATGGCTCTGGATACGAAGCATCTGGTGGGTTGCATGGTGTTGGTGCTTCATGTGTAAACTTTCTTTCATTAAGCCTTGTTGCTGAAGTTTACAGAGACAAGAAAAAATATCAACTTACCTTTGAACGTGGAATTCCAGTTTCGCCTGTTGCAGAAATAGGAACATCTTCTTCTACTGGCACAAAAATTATATTTGCTCCAGATCATAATATTTTTGGTCAATTTGCTGTTGAAGATGCTTTTCGTGAAGTTATTGTTGATGATTTTGATATCGATGAAATATTCGCTGAATGTTCTGGTAAATGGCGTAAAGCTTTAATTAATGGACCAGTAGACATTGATGTTTTCAAGCAATGTTTTGGACCAATGAATTATGATGAAGATATTTACAATCAGGCATACGCTACTTGGTTTGATAATTCATGGAACAACATTAAGTTTGACGAAGCTGTTTTAGTTCGTCGCCTTCGTGAAACTGCATACCTCAATGGCGGATTAAAGATCTGCTATAAGAATGAGCATACTGGAACTAAGGAAGAGTTTTTCTTTGAAGGTGGAATTGCTGACTATGTAAGCTATTTATCTAAGTCACGTTCTAATGTTTACCCTTCCAAGCCATTCTTCTTTGATAATAAATCTGGAAAAATAAATCTTCAGATTGCATTCCAATATGGCGATGAAGATGAAGAATCAATCTACACATATGCAAACAATATTTACACAGCTGATGGCGGAACGCACTTAAGTGGTTTCAAAACATGTATTACAAGAGTTGTAAATCAATTTGCAAGATCATCTGGTGTCCTTAAGGAAAAGGATGTCAACTTAACTGGAGAAGATATTCGTGAAGGTATTGTTGCCATTGTTAGTGTTCGCTTACCTCAGCCTCAATTCGAAGGCCAGACTAAAGGCAAGCTCGGTTCTCAAGAAGTTGAAGGTGTGGTTAACAGGCTCTTTTCAGAAGCACTCACAGAATTCTTTGAAAAAAATCCAACAATAGTTAAGTCAATTGCTGAAAGAGCATTACGAGCAGCTAAAGCAAGAGCAGCAGCAAAACGAGCATCTGAATCTATCAAACGTCAAGGATTTTTAGGTAGATCTGGTTCTCTTCCCGGAAAGCTATCTGATTGTAATTCAGAAGATTCAATGTCAACAGAGCTTTATATTGTTGAGGGTGATTCTGCTGCTGGTTCTTGCAAGGGTGGTAGAGATCCAGAATACCAAGCTGTGATGCCTATTCGAGGTAAAATCATCAATCCTGAAAAGAATGATTACGCAAAACTCATGCAAAATGAAGAAGTAATTGCTATCATTTCTGCTGTTGGAACTGGGATCAAGGATGATTTCAACCTCAAAGACCTTAGATATGGCAAAATTGTAATCATGACTGATGCTGATGACGATGGAGCTCATATTGCAACGTTGCTAATGACATTCTTTTATCGTTTTATGCGTCCACTTATTACTGAAGGCCATCTTTATATTGCAAAGCCACCTCTTTATCGTGTCAATGTGAAAAGCGAATCTTTTTATATTCACACAAATGAAGAACTTGATAAGCTTAGAAAAAAGCATGGTGATAAAATAGAAGTAACAAGATTTAAGGGTCTTGGTGAAATGGATGCAGATGAACTTGGCAGAACAACTATGGAAATTGGTAATAGGCAAATTATCAAAGTAACAGTTGATGATGTTGAAGAGTCATCGAGAGTATTAAACGTTTTGATGGGCAGCAATGTCGCTCCAAGAAAAGAGCACATTGTTAATTGTTCAGCTAAGAGAGCGATGGAATTATAATGGCAAGAAAAGCAAAAGAAGAAGTAGTAGTCAAAAGCGATGTTGAGGATATCATCATTGAAAAAGATTTTATAGAACTTTTGGACGAGCGGTTTACAAACTACGCTTTTGCAGTTATGGAAGATCGTGCTCTGCCTGATGCAAGGGATGGCCTAAAGCCATCCCAACGCAGAACACTGGTTGCTATGAATGACTTGTATTTACGTTCAACTGGTAAAACCAAGAAGTGCGCAAAGATCTGCGGTGACGTATCAGGCAACTACCATCCTCACGGTGAAGCTGTAGTTTATCCAACTCTTGTTCGTATGGCACAAGATTGGTCATTACGCTATCCTTTGATCAAGCCTCAAGGAAACTTTGGATCTCCAGCGCCAGAAGATAAACCAGCTGCTATGCGTTATACAGAAGCTAAGTTTTCTGTATTTGGTGATCAAATGGTGTCTGAGTTAACAAATCAAGTAGTGGATTATGTTTCCAACTACAATGATGAATTAATGGAACCAACTGTTCTTCCATCTCTTTTTCCAAACTTGATTGTTAATGGCTGTTCTGGTATTGCTGTTGGTTGGGCTACAAATATGGCTCCTCACAATCTGCGTGAAGTTGCTAATTTGATTGATGCTTATATCAAGAATCCAGAACTCACTACAAAAGAGATTATGGAAATTGTTCCTGGTCCAGACTTCCCTGTGCCTTGCAAAATACTTGGTACTAATGGGATTGAAAATTATATTTCATCTGGTAGAGGCACAGTTCATCTTGAAGGCTATTATTCCATTGAGAGTGAGAGAAATAACCAGCAATATATCAAGGTTACTGCGCTACCATACGGAGGAAGTGCAGAAGGATTTTGTAGAGAAATTAAGGATTTAGTTGAATCTAAAAAGATTGAAGGAATTACAAATCTTAAGAATCTCTCTAACAAAAAGGGCATGGATGTTAGAGTTTGGGTACATAAGAACTCAAATTCAAGCGTTATTCTCAATTTACTTCTAAAGCATACATCTTTAAGAACAAACTTCTCAGTCAACTCTACTGTTCTTCTTGATGGCAAAAAAGTAGTAGAAAATGTGCCAATCATCAAGCTTGTAGAAGTATTTATCAAGCATAGGTTAGATGTATTAACGAGAAAATTCAATGCAGAACTTGATAAAAACAATAGAAGACTGCATATCCTTGATGGCTTACTGGGCATTACCGATAAAATTGATTCGGTTATCAAACTCATTCGTGAAGCTGATAATAGGGATGTGGCACAGCAAGAACTCATCACACAAGGATTTGTAACAAGTGCGGAGCAAGCAGATGCTGTTCTTAGAATCACTCTTGGAAATCTTACCAAGCTTGACACTAAGGGTATGGCAGATGAGCATGACAAGCTTACTAAAAGAAATGTCTGGCTCACTGACAAATTATCTTCCGAAAAGAAAATGCTCAATCTAATTTCCAAAGAACAACTTGAGCTTGCTGAAAAAATTGGTGACGATAGAAAATGTGAAATTATTCCATCCATGGAAGATTTGAACTACGAAGATATGATTGAAGAAGAAAATATCGTAGTTTCTCTTACTAAAGATGGTTATATCAAAAGAGTGCCACTGGATACTTTCAAGGCTCAAGGTCGTGGAGGTAAAGGCGTAATTGCTGTCAAGGGTCGTGAAGAAGATGAAGCTTCAGATATTTATGTTGGATCTACTCATGATCTCTTCTTGTTCTTTACTAACAAGGGTAATTTATTAAAGAAGAAGGGATACGAGATTCCTTTATCTTCAAGAACCAATAAGGGTATCCACACTGCAAATCTTCTTGCGCTTGAACCTGAAGAAACTGTTTCATCAACAATTACCATGAAGAGCTTAGATGTTGACGGATATTTCATCATGGCTACAAGAAATGGTCTTATTAAGAAAAGCGAGATTCGACAGTACGATACAAGCTTACGCAAGAGAGGTCTAAAGGCTTTATCTCTAACGGAAAATGATGAACTTATTCATGCAGATAAGACCGATGGAGAGAAAGATATTGTTATTATTACAGCTAATGGATTTGCTGTTAGATATAACGAAGACAATGTTCGCCCAATTGGTAGAGCTGGTATGGGTGTACAGTCTATGAAACTTGCTGCTGATGACAATATTGTTTCAGTATTGACACTAAATAAGAATGAATCATCAGATATTTTAGTAATTACTGAAAATGGTTTTGGAAAGAAAACCAATTCTGATGAATACAAATCACTAAGCGGAAGGTATGCCAAAGGTTCTAAAACTATCAACTCAGATCGTAAAACACGTAACGGGTCTATAGTTTGTGCTGCTGTAGTTTCTGAAGGAAAGGAATTTTTAGTCCTTACTCAGAAAGGAAAAATGGTCAGAATGTCTGTTGAAGACTTTAGATCCAAAGGCAAAACAACTATTGGTAGTAAAATAGTCGGTCTTGACAACGGAGATAAAGTGCAAACTTTAGTCGTTGTTGATAAAGAAATTTCAAAGGAAGATGACGACTAAAATAAGTAATTAACTTGTAAAGAAAAAACACAAGTTTTTCAATAAAGGATTAGATAATATGGCAAACTTTTTATATCCATGGGCAAGAAACGCTTTCTTAACTGGTCATGCTGGTTGGACCCCAAACTGGGGCAGTGACACTGTAAACGTCATGTTCATCAATGCTGGTGTTGGCACTAACTACACATTCTCTGGTACTGGTGCTACTGGTTATGCTTGGCAACCATCACTTTCAGAAACAAGTGCACAAGCTGGTTATGCTATCACATACATCAGCCAAGTTCCTATGACTCACAGAACAATGGCAGCTGGTACAATTGGTGCTAACTTTGGTGGTGGCGCTGTTACTCACAACTTGCTTAGCAAAGTTACTCTTGGTAACGGTGTTGCTGATGCATCTGACGTTGTTGTTTACGAAGTTCCATCCGGATCTGCTGTTAGTGCATTCGTCATCTACAGATTTGTAGGTGGTGCTACAACTGCAGCTTCTGATGCTTCTTCACACCTCATTGCGTTCTTCGACTCTGCTCAAGGTATGCCTGTTCTTGGCAACGGTGGTGATATCACTGTTGTATGGAGTTCAGGTGACACAAGAATCTTCAAGTTATAAGGACTAAACTATGAACGTATTAGATTTACCAATTGAAGAATTAGAAGCAGCATACTGGGCTGCATCCGAAGCATTTACTGCTGCTGGAATTGCATACAATGAAGCTGCTGATAGATTGAATGAGAGAAAAAGATTAGACGCTCTCAAAGCAAAATTGGGCGACGTAAGTGCTGCTGATCTTGAAATGATCAAAAATGCAATGGCATTAGGTGTTGGCTCAATCTCAAGTGAAGAAACAGCTATTCAATAATTAGCTTGTAAACGTAAAAAAGCCTAATAATAAAATTTATTATTAGGCTTTTTTCTTGTTAATCTCGAAATAGTATAGAGAGATATAAAACCATGGCAATTGCAGTAACATCAGGTTTCACAAACTACGCATCAATTAATAGATCTGGATCTTTATCTGGCTATAACTGGCAATCTGCTGGTCAAGCAAAAACCAACAATGATTTTTACACATGGATACAGGGTACAGTTGCTGCTGAATCTGGTGAAGGTTATTTTGATTATATCGGCGGCTCAGGTCTTACCAATAATACTATTCCATCAAATGCAACAATTAATGGTCTTATAGTTAGAGTTAAAAGAAGAGATCTTGGCGACCCAATACTTGGAGCTTCATCTTGGAATGGTTCTGCTGGTATTGCTGCTACTGACAATATAGTTCAACTTGTTCACAACAATGCGTTTATCGGTAGCAACAAAAGCACTGGAGCTGCTTGGTCAGATACATTTAGTTTTGCAAGTTTTGGTGGCGAAAGTGATACTTGGAGTGTAAGTGGTGGTCTTACACCAACAATTCTTAATAGCTCTGGTTTTGGTATTAGCATTTCTCCGTACACTAAATGGGCAGGATTACCAACAGGTGGACCCTTAAGAGTTCCAGGTGGAGCTCAAGATGATGTCGTCGCTTTTGCGGATGTAGAGCCAAACGCAAGTAGTGGCGGATTGTTTCACCTCAACATAGATGTAGTAGAAGTCACAGTTTTTTACACCGCTCCATCTCCCCAAACTATAACTGAATATACAATTCCTTCAGCTGAAAGTGTGCCTCTTCATAGGCTGAGAGCACTTAAGAATCTTTTTCCAGGCACAATCACTTCTTTAGAGTCAATTGGTTCACAAACTTTAAAAGCAAGAAAAAATCTGCTTCAAGTTACTATAAATCCTGGTGAATCTATTGCAAGACAGCAGCTTAGAGCAACAAAAAACTTACTACCTTCCACAATTACAACTGCTGAATCTATTTCAAGACAATCGCTTGTAGCAAGAAAAAGTGTGTTTCCTATCACCATTAATCCAGGAGAAGCGATAGCTTCTCAAAGATTATATGCAAATGAAAATATCTTACCAGTAACAATACTATCTCTTGAGTCAGTTGTCAGACAAAGACTATCAATAACAAAAAATATTTTACCTGTTACGATAAGTTCTAATGAATCTATAGCAAGACAAAATCTTGTAGCTACTAAAAATATTTTACCAGTTACTATCAATCCAGGAGAGTCTGTATCAAGGCAAACTCTCACTGCAACTAAAAATATTTTTCCAATTACAATTGGATCAGGTGAATTTCTTAGTACAACAACTGCACTTTCAAGAAATAAAAATATATATCCAGTAACTGTTGATCCTGGAGAGTCAATTGCAAGACAAACCTTAACTGCAAGAAAAAATATATTTCCACTTACTATTGGAAGTGGTGAGAGTGTTGCAAGACAAACTCTTACTACGAGAAAAAGCATATTTCCAGTTACCGTGGCTACTGGAGAACGTTTCGGATATAGCAGATTTACTAACTTATTTTATGATACTCTTGACGAAGGTAACGCATTTACATTTGGAGATGTCTCTTCGTTTACTTGGGATACAACATACTCAATTTATCCAAATGGGTATTCATTAAGAAGAACTGGAGCATCGGGCGTAAAGTCAATTGCATATGCCCTGCCTTATGACTTAGATAGTAGTTTCTATTGGGCTGGCTACTTAAAGATAGGTACATCACCAGGTGTTGCAGGTCTTGGATTTGGTATTTCGCCTACAAATATTGGAAGTGGATATTTTGCAGTAATTGACGCAAGAAATACTGCATCTCCAACTTCTACAAGTTCATTCCAATTAAGAAGATTAGTAAATGGTTCTGTTACTGTTTTAGCATCCTATAACTTAAGTAATTTAATTCAAGTAGGAACACTATATAGAATAATTGTTACTTGGGATTCCACAAACGGTATTACTGCTAAACTATATGAAAATGGTGCAACATTAATACCCGCTGCTACATTAACATCAACAGATACAACGTACACTTCTGGCTATCTTGGTATTACAGCATTCAATGATGCGTATTTTGATCACCTTACCAATATACCAGGTAGATTTATTGATTCAGGTACTGTTATTTCTGCAGAAACTATTACTGCTCCAAGTTTTGATTTGGGAACTGGATTTATTCTTCCAGTCACAGTATCTTCTCAAGAAACAATTGTAAGACAAAGACTTGCTCCAAGAAATAACATATTACCTTTTACAATTACTACAGCTCAAAATGTATCAGCTAACTTAGCTGTTAGAAAAAATCTCAACCCTGTAACTATTGTTTCAAGAGAAATTGCTAATATACACTCTCTCACTATAACAGGGTCTTTTATTTATCCTGTTACAATAATCTCCAGAGAGTCATTAGGATTCAACAATCTTGTAAAAAATGCAAAAAACATTCTACCATCAACAATTTCAACAGCAGAAGCAATTGTTACTCATAGACTTGTAGCTACTAAATACATATATCCAGTCAATATTTCATCAGAACAAATTATAAGCAGCGTATTACTTAATGTTAATTACAATATATTCCCTGTAACAATTGCATCACAAGCTGCTGTAAACTTACACACTTTAGTCAAATCTGGAGTAAGTATTTTCCCTGTCACATCAGCCTCACAAGAAACTTTAAGAAACGACAATATTCTTTTATCAGCTGGTAAAAACATATTCCCAGCAACATTGATATCTCGTGAAAATGTATCATTGCACAGACTTACAGTTGCTGGAAGAAATATTTTACCATCAACAATATCTACAGCAGAAGCAATAGGATTACATAGACTTAGTGCTAACAAAAATATATTACCTGTAACAATTTCAAGTACAGAAATTGTTAATATTCACAGACTTACAGCAAATAAAAATATCTATCCAGTAAATATTGCTTCAGAAGCTTCTGTCAACTTACATCAACTTATAGTTAGTGCTAAAAATATTTTCCCAGTAACGATTTCAAGTATTGAAATCGTAAATGTTCATTCACTGGAAGGATCTTTTGGAATCAGACCTGTTACAATTCCGACTGATGAAATTGTAAACATACATAGGCTTGTTTCTACTAAAAATATATTGCCATTTACAGTTCCATCTGCACAAACAATTGCGTTACACAGACTTTTAGTAAGTGGAAATAATATTTATCCGATAACAATTTCAACTCAAGAAAATATTGCTTTACATAGACTTCAAGCAAGATTCAATATATATCCTGTTACAATCGGCTCAGAGCAACAAATCAATTTACACAGACTATCTTTGAGTAAAAATATTTATCCATCAACAATAGCCACAGCTGAAGCTTTAGGATTCCACAGACTTGCAAGAGGAAAAAATATTTATCCATTCACTATTGCAAGTGATGAAGTTGCAAGTTTCCATATATTGAAAGCACTGAATTATATTTATCCTGTGACTATTGCTTCAGAAGAGCAAGTAAATATTCATACACTTTCAAAAGCTGGGGCTAATATACTACCAGTTACTATTTCTTCAACAGAAATAGTAAATCTGCATAGACTTACATCAAGATCTGCAATATATCCAGATAATATAAATACATTAGAAATTGTCAACGTACATCTTCTCAGACTTAATGCAAGATTAATATTCCCTGTTACAATTGATACTGCTCAAGAAATTAATATTCATGCACTTACAAGAAGTAAAAATATATTCCCTGTAACTGTAGCATCAACAGAGACTATTAGTTTACACAGATTGCTTTCAAGAATTTCAATATATCCTTACACTATCAGTAGTGAAGAATTAGTAAACTATCATAAATTATCTTCTGGAAGCAATATTTTACCTGTCACTGTTCCAACTGCAGAGCAAATACTTTTACATAGATTACAAACTAATAAAAATATTTATCCTGTAACAATTTCATCAACAGAAGTAGTCAGCTTGCATAGATTAGCAACTGGTAATGTAAACATAAGGCCATTCACATTACCAACAGAAGAATCTATATTACTTCATAAACTTGATAGAACATCTGCAATTAGACCAGTAACAATTGACTCAAAGGAAATAGTAAATCTTCACAGATTAGTGGTAGGAAGCGCATTTATAAGGCCATTTACATTTGAAGAAGGTTTCATGGGATATCACAACTTGAAAGCAAGAGCTTGGATATACCCATTTACTATTGATGAAAATTCACCGATTGAAGGTCCTGGTGCATATCTTAAATATGGCCAATACATCTATACAAACAGTAGCTGGCCTGGTCAACCTGGATATAGTCCAATACATCCAGAGCCTTTAGCACCACAAGGTCTTTATGCAGTCGCTTTTATCAAGCCTGATACTTTGCAAACTCTTGAATCAACTAATATTCATTCATTGCAATATAATGCAGACATTAAACCGTTTGAAATATCTTCAGAAGAAAGTGTAAATTACCATAGGCTTGTAGCAACAGCGTTTATCAGACCATCGACAATAGACACTCTTGAAGCAGTTAATTATCACAGATTGCTTGCATTGAATTTCATATATCCTGCAACAATGATATCTCGTGAAAAAATTAACTTCAGTGAGATAGATATAACTTTGACCAATCTTGCTGGATATGAATCAGGAAGTGTAATATTACTTTCAGAAGATGGAGTAACTGGATTTACTTGGAGTTCAGAATCTTATCCAAGAGCTGAAGTAGTAATAAACGGTAATATCTTAGCTACAGGCTTTGCAATTAGTTCTTCTACAGGAACGTTGTCTTTATCTGTGCCTCTCGAAGCTACAGATGTTCTTGAAGTCAGATTGTACAGTACAGCTGCAAATAGACATAAGCTATTTAGTATGGCTTATATAAGACCATACACAATTATGTCAAGAGAGTTTGCTGGATACCATAAATTGAAAATACCTCAATTCCCAGGATTTATACATAGCTGGTATGTAAAGGTACAAACAATTGAAAGTGAATTGAATTTTAGGAGTGAAAGTTAATGAAAGCTGACAAAATATACACAAGTCAAACTATTAGAATCTACGCAAGGATAAGAGATATAAACGGTGTATTGACAAACCCTCAATCAATTCAATTTGAACTACAAAAACCAAATGAAACTGAATACACAACTTACACTGGTGTCACCATACCAACCATTAAGAATGAAAGCACAGGAATATACTATATTGACCTTGATGTAGAAACACAAGGCAGATATAAATACACTTGGTTTACATATGGAAATGTAACATCTTCATGGAAAAGTTTCTTTGAAGCAGAGGATGCAAGGTATCCGTAATGGCTTATCCTGGTATTTTGACCCGAGGTGAATTTGCTACTGGTCTAATTACAAGAGGAATAAAAATCAATGGAAATTATCTTCTTGTAGATTCTTGTAATATAAATCAGAGTCAGCAAATAGACACCTCTGAAAAGTTTCTCCAAGGTGGTCCAGGCAGTAGTGTTTCAGACATTGGTGCAAAAAAAATTACAGGAGACATCAGTTTTCCTATTCGTGTAGATGACAATGGAGATTTAGAAACACCTGTAATAGACTTGTTGAATCATGCTCAAAGTCCAATATCTGCTCTTACAATGGATACAAACCATGTGTTAGTCCACAGAGATTTGACTGCCGAAGATGGTGGTACAGATAATAATCAATTACTGAAATTGAACACCTTGATAATTTCTTCATTAACTATAGATTGTTCCAAAGATTCAAATTTACAATGTAAAGTAAATTTTGAAGGAATGATTGACGAAGAGGAAGCTTCAGATTATTCAGTGCCAGACTCTACAAAGGTTATCGGTAGAGCGCTATCTTGGGGTGATTGTGATATGTCAAGAGAAGAATCATCAATGAGAACAGTGACATCCTTCAGTGTAACAGTTACAAACACAGTTGAAGCTCATTCTTTTTTAATACCATATCAAACACCCGCATCTGGAATTGCATCAACAAGAAGTGACCAAATTCAATTATTAGGTTTTTCTGCAGTTAAATGGACTGGAACAGTATCTGAACTTGTGCGTAGTGGAGCTGACCTAAACACATTCATTCATGGTGGCTGGATGGTAGATGAAAATCTTATTATTAATATGGGACCTATCACTGCAACATTCCCAATTCCACTTTTTAATATTGCTACATTGCCCCTTACATCATCAATATTAACAAGAACGACAAACTGGACTTCCTTAATAAGACCAAGACGACCTCTAACAACAGGAGGACTGTTTACCTTTGCATAAGAAGGTTTTACAGACCTGTTTGGTTAAATTATATAATTAGAAATAAATTATCATGGATTTGAGGACGTTTTTATGCCTATAAATAACAATCTATTTGGTGTATTCAAATCATTCAAACTTGGCGGTATTAAGGTAGTAGCTACAAATGTGTCCAGAAATAGGACTATGGCAGCTTCTCCGGTCAATTACGTCCAAGGTACACCAAAAGCAAGAGTATTGGACATCGGCAAAGTTACCGAAACTTTAACTGTAAATGCTCCTCTTTTTATTGGTACGGGTAGTACTGTTGATGGAAGATATATAGCTAACAAAAAAATTGAAGAGATCTTAAGTCCCACTACTGCCACGTTACCTCTTTTGACATCAGCAAGCTTTTCAATAGGTGCTGATTCTTCAAGTGTTTCACTAAGTCTTGAATCTGATGGTGACCCTAACAATATTCAAGCTTTTGAAATATTGAATTCTGAGGTAGAAGAATTAAATCCAGCTATTGGACCTACAAGATTAGCAAAGTTTTATGATTTCAGAGTGCAAATTGGTTCAAGAAAATATTTTATTATAAGTGCATCTTTAAATGTTACAGCACAAACTGATAAACAATATTTCTTTATTCCTGGAGATTGGAATGACTTCAGAGGCTGGGGTTCAACTTCAACAGCTTTAGATTTGAACGACCCAACAACTTATGAACCAACTGGTATTGGTAGTACTCAACTTACAATTTCAGGAACAGCAGTTACCTATCAACCCGGCACTCAATTTCCATTCATGGGTATATCAACTATTCAAATTAGTGGAAGTGGACAAGCAGCTGTACTTTTGCAAGACTTAGATGCAGATGATCAATATATCAGTGCAAATGAATCAATAAACTTAAATCTTCAACCTGGAACTTCAGATTTAGATTTACAAGATCCTGGATATGTAAGATATGTTGATTCTGGATTTAAGATAGAAGTTTATGATCCTGCTTGGAAAGACGATATAAACAACACTTCAGGATTTGGATGGACTTCATTCTTGACCCCAGCATTGACATTATCAGAAGCAGTTGTAAATACATCTAACTTCTCTTTGACTTCTGGATTATTAACAGTAGACTTTGGATTTGTATGCTGGGTTAGATAGTTAATCTTCTTCATCATCTTCTTCAGGATCATAATCAAAGATATATTCTTCGTAATCCCATTCATCAATTTCGTCCATGTGCTTCCATACGTTGTTAACAGCAAATATGGGAGCATTTTCTATACATGCTAATATCAATCCATCCACTAAAGAAGTGATTGAGAATGCTCTGTTGTGTTTTTCATCTACAGTTTTCAAAGAAGCATAGACAATATCTCCAACTTTTGATTCTATACAAACACTTTCAACCTTAGTGTGAATCTGATGCAATAGTTTAACAAAAAGTTGATGGATAGTATTTATGTGAGAATTTTTATGCAATTCTTTGTGAACAAAAGACAGCATTGAAGCTTCAAAGCTGGTAATTTCTAAACCAGCTTGTCTTTCTCCATCTGTCAATATAACATAAACTCTTTTATCGGGATTTACAACAATATGATCAATTTCTATGGGAATATTGTTGTAATCATAATCATCTCTAATTGATGAACTATTTATCTTTTTCATTAATGAATCTTACATCTTTCACAGGAATTACAAAGGTAGCTGTTTATAATATGCGACAATGCAACCAAAAGTCCTCCAAAGACTAAAAAAACATTATAGAAATCAAAATGTAATCCATGGCTTTTCTCAACATGTTCGTGCATTAATTTGAATATAACAATCAATGTAAAACCGATAGACAAAAATATCAAAGCTTTATATGATCTATGCTTTTTAAATCCAAAACACAAACTTGTAATTCCAATTGTGAGGGAAAAAGCCAAAAATAACCATTCCATTAGTTCCGTGACAAAAAGTGATAAACCAATTACAGGTAAGACCACTACAATCAAAGGCAAAAGAGAACAATGGATAGCGCACAATAAAGCAGCGATAAATCCAACTTTATCTAATTTATTAGGTGAGTAAAGACTGAGCTTTTTCATACAATGCATCACTTATTTCTTTTATAGTATCTTTAGCAGATTCATACATACTTGATAATAGCTCAATATTTTCAGAATCAATATCATGGTTTATTGATTCTTCAAGATCATTTAGTTCGTTTAATTGATCTTTACTAATTGCATTTGTTTGCTTTATTTGAGCTATTTGTGTAAGATTATCGTACAGCAATGTACGATAATTGTTTATTTTAATAAATCTTTCGTCATCAATTCTGTTTTCTTCTGCATCTTTGATCAAATTATCAAGTATATCTTTGGTAATTTCACTATCAGATAGTACCATAGTTTTTTCATTACCAGTATTTTCATCTAATGCTTTGACTGTAGTGATTCCATTTGCGTCAACATCAAATACAACTTCAATTTTTGGAACTCCACGGGTAGCTTTAGGAATATCTTCAAGCTTAAATTCTCCCATAAAGTGATTGTGTTTTGTCTGCGGTCTCTCTCCTTGAAAAACCTTGACATCTACTTCTTGCTGATTATCAAAAGCAGTGGTGAAAATCTCTTTATGTTCATTAGGTATTTGTGTATTTCTCTTTATCATCACAGTCATAAAGCCACCTTGGGTTTCAATTCCTAATGACAAAGGACATACATCAATCAAATACACTTCTTTGTTAGAATTACCTGAAAGAACAGAAGCTTGAATTGCAGCACCAACTGAAACTGCCTCATCGGGATTGATTGACTTATTTGGCTTGATATTTAGCCATTCTTCTACTTTTTTAGCAACATAAGGTATTCTTGTTGATCCGCCTACAAAAACCACTTCATTTATGTCTTTTATGGACAAATTTGCATCACTCAATGCTTGATCTATACAATTCTTAGTTTTGAGTAGGTAATGGTCGATTGAATATTCAAATTCTTGGCGAGTAAGTGTAACCTGATGGCCAGATATTCTCACAGTTGTAGTTTCAAGTTGAGATAATATTTTTTTTGCTTTTTCAGAAACATTACGCAATTCTGTCAAATCTACTGCTGTATCTTGGGAGATTTTTGAAATAATTAGATTACTTATAGCGGAATCGAAATCTGCTCCGCCGAGTTTTGTATCTCCTGCTGTGGCGAGAACATGAAAATCACAACCATCAGATAGCTTAAGTATAGTAACATCAAAAGTGCCACCACCAAGATCGTAAACCAAGATTGTCGAGTCATTTTGTTTATCTAATCCATAAGCCAGAGAAGCGGCTGTAGGTTCATTGATAATTCGTAAGACTTTGAGACCTGCAAGTTCTCCGGATGCTTTTGTGGCTTCTCTTTCGCTGTTATTGAAATAAGCTGGAACTGTAATTACTGCTTCTGTAATTTTTTCACCTAAATAGTTTTCAGCATCATTCTTAAGCTTTTTCAATATCTCGGAAGATATTTGGACTGGAGACATTTTGAAATTGTTTCTAAAATTAAATGTTTTCTCAAATCCTGATGACATTTCTCTTTTTACTAATCTGATAACATTATTAGGGTCTGTAGTTTCGTAATCTGTAGCTAATTCGCCCACCATAAATTGTAAGTTATCATCAAAAGCAAAAACAGATGGAGTGATGCGATTACCCTCTGAATTGGGAATAACCTCAACATTTCCATCTGTTTTTACATAAGAAACTACGCTAAATGTGCTTCCTAAATCAATTCCAACTGCAATACTCATAAGGGTATTGTACAAATTAGATGTCTGAATCGTCTCCTAAATTAGATCCACCTGGTTTATATCCTTCTAAGAGAGATTTGAGTGAATCTTTATGGTCAAGTTTTTTCTTAAAAGAAGAGATTTCTTTTTTTGATATAGGTCCTGATACTGGAACTTGCATCGGATCTTTTGGAAGTGCAGCTTTATATTCCTGTGCCATTGAAATTAATTGCACAACAGCAAATGTATCTTTACATTTGGAGCATCTCATAATTGCATAAACTTCTACTTCAGATTTTGGAAGCCATCCAAGGTGAGATTCAAGAAAAAAAGGATGCTTGCAAATTCTATTCAAGCATTGTTTCGGCTTACCAACGATAGTCTGATGAAACATACCGCACCTCCTAAAACTAATATAGTTTATTTACAAAATGCTGAGCTAAATTCTTGCTATAAGGTAATTAATATTTTTGTGCAGTATAATGGTATTATACCGCTGATGGTTTTTAAGTCAGCGGTATATTTTTTTGTATGGAGGTATTTGATGAAATTATTAAAAGAAATTGAAGAATTATTTACTCATGTTCTTTTCACTTTAATCAAAAATGATTATTAACTAATTTATAAACTGCAACGGAGCAGTTTATTTTAGTTCAAAAAACTTCCAAGCTCTTTCATTCTTATATACTTTTTTCCGTAAATTAGATTGTGTTTTCATATTTTTTTGATCAGAATAAAAATCAACGATAATTGCATCAGGTTTTCCATTGCTGATTGAATCTTTTATATCTTTACCAACACATCTTAATACTCTTCCAACTTGCTGATATGTTGTAACTGATGATTGGTTTGAGCCAGCCAATATTAGACAACTAATTCTTGGGGCATCTACACCAACATTAGCCCATTGAGTTGCAATCAATATAATTTCGTTATTTTCTACTGCGTTAAGCATTCTTCTACGATAATTTTTTTCTTCATCTGTAGGATCTTCTTCACCCTTATCGCCACCTGGAACAAATACAGCATTTTCAATCATGCTTTCTAAAATAGCACCATGCTCTCTTCTTTCGACAAGAATCAATGTAGGTCTATTATTGAGCATAAAACCTTCTGCAAATTGCTTTATTCTATAGTTTCTTTCCCAATTATTCACAATGTTCAAGTTATAGATTTCAGCATATGTTTTAGCCTCAAAAAAATCATTCACTTTGCACAAGAATATTTTAGGTTGAACAAGATAGCCTCTTTCAATAAGATCACTTGCACTAACTTGAATTATCTTTCTTCCTAAAGCGCCTTCAATTCTAATTTCTTGATTATCTGTGCGCCATGGAGTTCCTGATAATCCTAATTTATAAAAAGCGTTAGAAGCATATTTACCAAGCTCTTCTATGATCACAGACGCAACATGTGCTTCGTCAACAATAAAAGCCTTACATGTTTTGAGTAATTCTCTTACTTGATTTTTTTGAAATAATATGTCTTGCCTATTGTCCCATGCAGATTGAGCTTTTTTGTATGCATTAAGTTCAGTTCTAATTAATGCGTTTGACTCTCTCTCATATCTTTTTCTAAGTTTTTCAACTTCTCTGGGTGAATATTTTTCTGCTTGCTTGATGTGCAATATAAGATCTGGTAATTTTGCTGATACAGATTCTTTAGCTTTTTTATAAGCAGAAAGAGCTATATCTAATTCAGTTTGCAGTTGATCTGTGGATTTGTGATTATCAGATCCCGTGTCATCAACTACCTTATTACCACGTTCTAAATATTTTTTACTAAATGCATTTAAGGCAGTTTGATAGGTGACGACATTGACACCTTCCATATTTAGATCACACAATCCACCGCCAGCAATACCAACTTTGACAGGCTTACCATCTAATCTTAAGTATTTTTCAAACTCTTTTTGGGTTTGTTTTAATAACTCAATTGCCGGGACAATAAATACAACAGGAGAGACTGCTAACTCCTTGAATATTTGGCAAGAGGTCATTGTTTTACCAGCACCTGTACAGAGAGCCAGCATACCTCTTTGAAATTTGCGAGAAAGAAGACCAGAATTAAGTTGGTAATCTCTTAGTTCTTTACCGCCAAAATCACAATCTAATGGGTAATTTTTTTCAGGTTTTGTTCGGCAATCAACAAACTTGTATTCAACATTTATTAGGCTGAATAATTCTTTTACTTTGTTTGTCAAACCAGTGGGAAAAGATTGTTCTCTTTTGTTGTAAATAGAAATCTTGCCATCCCATTGACCCTGTTTGAACTTGGCAGACCATTCAGCTTCAGGTACAGCATAAGACAATTCATTCCTTAATGCTTCTTGGTATTGAAAATCCAGTTTGCCATTAGGATTTGAATCATCATAAATAACAGATTTCTCGTTATATACGCTTACAATGAACATGAGGTCATTATATCATAAAAAGAAAAACCCGTCTATTACGACGGGTTTACTTGATGCTTAGGCTTGATATTTGAGACATTGCTGCAAACTTATTTACTGCTATGTCAATTTCTTTAGGTTTTTTTCCTACATATGTCTGTAGAGTAGATAAAACTAAAGTGCTAATAGCTTGCACATCTGCTTCATCCAATTCTATACCATTATTTTTAGCGGCTAATCGTAAATATCTGACAAATTGATCTACACCATCCTCATCAGAAAATTCACCATCTTGAATTTTCTTAAGTCCTTCAATCCAGATAGAAATAAGCATATCGGCTTTTTCACCAAGCTTACTCTTGAGAACTGTATGAATTATTTGAAGAGTACTTAATGCGACCTGACGTTCATTTTTCAATTTGGAAAGATGAAACAAAACTGCACTTCCCAATAAGAAAAACAAAATATATGTACCGACAGAGCTAATGTTTTTTGTCAAGAATTCAATTACGAAATCCATAATTAGCAATCCTTGGCAATAGTATCATCGTCATCGTCTGTTGCATTTGGGTCTAATGTTACATCAGCTATAACTGGGATTTCTAATGAATCAGGGATTGGCTTATTCTCTTTTTCATCTGCCCAGACAAGATTGTCCTTAGCTTCAACTTCTACACCCTTTTCGTCGGTAAAAGTTTTGATTTCACCATTTGCTCTCTTAATCATACTCATTGTGTGTTCCTCCTTTTTCTGGATTCTAAATAATCTGACAAATATTTTTTTTCTTCATCTGATAAGTCTTTAGGATTATTATACAAAATGCGAATTATCATATCACCGTATGTGTCAATATTAGATGGCAATCCTTTAAATTGAATTTTTTGACAATGCCCGTGAGCTATGTTGTCACCAATTCTCACATCAAAAATACTACCATCTGGGTGATTAATTCTAACAGTACATCCCATGACTGCTTCTACTGGATCAATTAATTTGTCAATTATTAAGTTGTAATTTTTGTCAAACTGATATTGTGAATGCTGTTTCAATCCTACTTCTAAAACTAAATGTCCAGGTTTAGAACTTTTTTCAATATGATTACCCAAATCTGGAACCATCATTGCTTTGAAAACAGATCCTTTTTCTATATTGAGATTTAGTTTTTCTATTTTTGGAACATGACCTTGTGTGTTACATTCATTGCAGGGATTCTGATATATTCTCCCTCTACCGGCACATTGGTTACATGGACCTATAATTTGCTCAAAAAACATAAAACCATTATTGATTGTGATTTTTTCTTGTCCTGACCCCATACACCTTGCACAACCAACAATATTTCCTACACCGCCTAAACCATCACAGATTTTACAAAAAACTCTTCTTTCAAACTCAATATCTTTACTGATATTTTGAAATGCTTCTTCAACGGTTACTTCTACTAAAACATTAATTGTAGTGTTGAGATTTTTGTGAAAAGGATTGCCACCAAATGGATTATTGAAGTTATTATTCCAAATATCAAAAGGATCCATTTGAGGAACTGGAGGCTGTTGAGGATTTATTATATCTTCATAAGCCTTAGATACTTCCTTGAACTTCTCTTCAGCTCCAGGATCTTTATTTACATCTGGGTGATATTGTTTTGCTAATTTTCGATATGCAGATTTAACTTCATCTTTTGTGGCGTTATTGGAAAGACCTAATACCGCATATGGATTACTCATAACAAAATTATACTATAATTTGTCAATAAGGCTCTTGATCTTATTGGATGGTGAAACAGAACTTTCTCCTATACCCATATCTGCATGTTGGCCTGTAACACCCATGACAATTCCATATACTAAACCATCTGTACCTAAAACCATTCCACCAGATGAACCTTCCATAATATCTGCATCAACAAAAATTATGTCTTGCCAAGCTTGAGAAGGTGCATTTTCTCCAAGAGTTTGATGCATATTTGAAACTCTTCCGTAGGTAGCTGTGTCATGAAAACCTTCAGGAGCAGAAATGACAACCACCATATCTCCAACTTCTAATGAGTCGGAATCGCCAAGCTGCAAGGATGGAACTACATTTACTATATCTCTGCAAAATAAAATTGCTACATCTATTTCTGGTGATGTAGATTCAACTTGAGCTTTGTAAAAACTTTGGCTATCAAATGTAATGTCAATATCAAGAGATTGACTTTCTGGTGGAGCTACATGAGAAGCAGTAATGATATGACCATTACCGATGTGAAATCCACTACCAGACCATTGAGCTTTACCTTCTTTTACATATATGGTGCAAGAAGATTGAAGCCCTAATTTTGTAATATCTTTTAAGGGATCTTCAAATTTTTCAGAAGATTGAGCACTCTTTATCAGAGTGCTCAAGTAATTTACGTCTAATTTTTTTACATTCATCTTATGACTTTATAAAGTATATCTCTTTTTTCAACTGTTCCAAATCTTCTTGAATCATCTGAATTACCCTTGTTATCTCCAGTAATGTAATAATGATTTATCGGAACTTTAGATTCTATGAGTAATTTGTCTACATTTCCTACTTTGAAATCAGATATTGACTTGTATGAATTATCATATATTAATTGATAATTTGAATCAATATTATCTGAGCTATAAAAAAAATAATAATATTCACCTGGTAAATATGTTATCCTTTTTACAATGGTCTCATCAAAATCATTCTTTGCTATAACTATGTCTCCTTTAACAAGTTGACTATATTTTTTAGCAATAAGAATCTGTCCATTTTTCAAAGTTGGATACATAGATTCTCCCCTTACAACTATAATTTTGTAAGGATTGATAAACATTACAAACAAACTGACAACCAGACACAAAAGAATCTTGAAATTCTTATTATTCATAGCGCTTCCTCTCAAAAAACTTTAGAAGAAGAGCTTAAGTTCATTTTATTTTTTGCCTTTGCTCTTAAATGAACTACACTTGTCGCCAATCAACATTAGCAATTTTTGGCGCACCGAACCCCCACTTTTTCGGACCACCAGCATTGACATATTTTGTATCGTCAGAAAGTAAATCTAAAACTCTCAACATGTCAATATAATTTTTGATTTGTGGGAGATCTGGATTTGCTCTTGTAAACGATAAAGCTAACGCACACAGTCCTGCAACGAATGGACATGCTTGGCTTGTACCAGACATCTTTGCATATCCTTGATTCAAGAATGTAGAATAAATACCTACACCTGGAGCTACACTATCAACAGTATCATCACCACTTGTAAAAGTAGCATAATCACCATTCTCGTCAATCGCAGCTACAGCAATTACCTCTTCATATCTTGCGGGGAAATTTGTAACTCCACCATCATTACCAGCTGCAGCTAAAATTATAATTCCAGCATCAGCAGCTTTCTTGATAACTTGATGAACTTTATCAGGTGGAGCAGAACTTGATCCTAAACTCATTGAAATAATGTCAGCTTTGGATTCAATTGCTTTTTCAATACCACTTACAATTGACTCGTAACTGCCTCCACCATTGTTATTCAATACTTTTATAGGAATCAAAATACAATCTGGAGCCACACCAACAACACCAAAAGCATTGTTTTTAGCTCCAATAATTCCAGCAACATGTGTTCCATGCCCTGATTTTTCATCTATATAGGTAGGATCCATGCTGCAGTTGAATGTCAAATCTGGAGACCAATTTAAGTCTGGATGTTCAGAAATACCAGTGTCTAAAACTGCTACTCTGATACCAGTTCCTGTAGTTTGTCTCCAAGCTTCTTCAATTTTGCAGAATTCAATACCCCAATTTTGCTGTTGTGACAACGCACCAAATGGCAATATTTCAATTGGCAAATCATCAGGTATAAATTTAATATCCTCACTCATAATAAGCACCTTTATTTTTTCAGTCTTACTTTTGTATTCGTGAAGGGTAAATGGTTATACCTCTTTATACTATATTGATAATTTGAGAATCAACTGGCTCGCCATAAACTGTACCGTTGTATGGAGACACAGTAAATGAGATGATTTTGCCTTGAGTTACAAATGAAGATGGCAAAGATGTGCCAGTGTAAATTGAATCTGTACTCGAAGACCAATCATACCAATTTACTGAAGAAAGATCTGAATTTCCGTTTGGGTCAGTAAAAGAGTAATATGAATTAAGAGTTGTTCCAGCACCAACTGAATTGTTTGTAATCTGCTGGAGGTCAATCTTAATTTTGGCATCAGTCACATATGGTTTCTTGTAATTAGTAAGAGTGTAAATTTCAGAATTGTAATTCAATCCTACTTTGAAACCATCTCTTGGCTGGACAGATACATACAGTTCATCACCCTCTTCGAATGTCAACAAATACTCATTTAAATCTACAGATTGCTGAATTAATCTATCGTTGTAATTTGGAGAAGAAATCAAATTAAATGATGTTGTCTTTTTGATGTACCAATAAATATTTGTTAGCTTTTCATCAATGTCCTGATCACTCTTGTAAGTGTAGTCAAGATATATTGGTGTGCTTGTTGATACATAATTGTTGTTTGATAGAAGGCTTGATTTAAGTAAAACCTTGTTATCTAAAATTGAAGGTGGATTGGTCGAATTATATTCAGCTAATGTATTTGCGTTTGACAATTCAGTATATGATAATGAAAAATCATATGTTCTTGAAGAAGCAGAATTGTAATCGGAAACTTTCAATCCCAACTTGAAGTAATTTGGATGCTTGATGAATATTGTTACTTTGTCTGTTGAAAGCAAGTATCTGTCAAATGTTACGCACCCAGATTTTTTATCTAATTTGTAGTTATTTCTACTAATTACTGCATTTATAAGAACAACAACATTCTCGTCGTTTGTCCAAGATCCATTTTTAGCAAAATATGTTCTGTAATCTAATGTGGTTGTATTTTCACCAGCAGTAGTAAATAAAGTTGAATTTTCTGTAATTGTAACAGTTATAGTTTCTTCTACTGTGCGAGCTGAATCAAATATCAAATACCCTACATTATTATCAATTCTATACAAATTTGAATTAATAATTTCAGTACCACTATAAACAACTGCTGAATAATTATCATTCCATGTAAATGTTTGACCGTTGCTAACAATAGTGTATTCTAAATAATTACTGTCTACTGGATTAGCTGGCAAATTGGCATAAACTAAAGTATCTGTATTTTGTATTGTTTTCTGACGCTGAGAAAGTACAGAATTTCTATTTTTTGCTAAAGCTTCGTAATCATCCCAATTGAAAGAATCTCCCCTACATATTCCCCATTCAAGAAGTAATTCGGGATAAGAAGATTCATTGCTTGTCAAATTGTATTCATTTAAGAAATCGAAAGTGGAAATGCTATTGGTATACAAATAAGAAATCGCTGGTTCGACAATAATATGGTAAAGCTCTTGGACACTTGGAGTTACTGCTGCTCCGCTTTCCCATCCTTCTGTCATATTTATTCTGTATTCAATGTTAGTAATTTTTTTATTCAGATCGTAAGCAACACCTGAAGTTAGACTAATCCAATCAGTGAAATTATCATAGTTTGTGGCATATCTAAACTCTACTGTGCATTGACTATTAATTGCAAAACCAACACTTTTTGTAAATGAAGTGTTTACAGATTTTATATAAACAGATTCATCATACACAAATTTTCTCGACCATGAGCCTGTAAATAGATTGAATGCTCCGTCGTGAATCAAAGAGTTAATTGCATTTGTCCAATCAGTGTTGTTTTCAATTTGAAAATATCTGCCGTTTGACGCAAGAGAAATTGGTAAGAGCTGAGATTGAATGTCCGATTTTGAAAGTCCAAATACTAATAATTTGAATCCTTGTCCATTCCAATATGACTGAACTAAGTCAATAAGCTGAGAATAGGATTTATTTGAAGAATCTTCTCCATCAGTAACACAAATCATAATCGGAATATAAGAACTTGAGAATGTTTCAAGCAATATTTCTCTTGCTATCTCGCTTGAAGATATATTTCCTGAAGTTTCATCCCAATCATCAGTTGTGGATTTATTGTTGTATGTATCAACTATGTCAGTCAATCTCAATGAAGAAATACCGTCTAAATAACTTACAATTGAATCTACGTTGGAAACATTGGTAGTTTCATCGTTTAGTTTGACATTTAAATCATAAACAGATCTTGGATACATTCCCACTGAAGCATAATCTAAACATTCAATCAACGAACTGTTGTATCCGTCTCTTCTTAATGCTTCCAGATAAGCAGTAATTTGTGCATGATTTGCAATGAATCCATTTTTTGTAACTTGGGTGTAATCTTCTCCAATTTTCCACAAGTCTATAGCTGTAAATTCTTTTTCGGCTGAATCTACTGTTTTGTTTGTTCTTTCAACAAGATATGTTAATAAATTATCAATTTGTGTAATATAATTTGTTTGCAGATAAGATTTAGCCATTGATTTTGAATCATCAACAATCAATGAAATTAAGAATTTTGGATCTAAAACTAAATCACCAGAATCACTGGATATTACACCTCTTGAAAGACCTTGCTGCCATCCAATTGTTGCCCCATCAATATTTCCTACAATGACATTTGTTTCTGCAGGACTATTTAAAGCACTGTAATGAACCTTGAAATAAAAATCATAGTTATCATTTTGATCTAATTTGGACCAAGTAGCACTATATCGTGTAAAAGCTTTACCACCCGTATAAGGATTAGATCTATTAGACTTTTTCCAAGAAACAATTGGTATACCACTTGCTGTAAGAGTTTCTCTTATTACAAGAGCTATGTGAGAATTAGCGGAAGCTGTGTAATTAAAGTTGAAATTGATAAACGTTCCATCAACAATATCACTTGGATTAATATTCAAGGTAGTGCTTGTTGCTAATACACTCGATAAGTTGGGCAATCCACTACCATCTAAAGAGCATAAAGTAGCTGATATAGTGTTGTTATTAAAAGAACTTAAGTAATTAGCATTTGATGAAAAATCAGTGTTGACTTTTAAGTAGACGCTTACTTTGTCTATAACTGTGGATGAGTTTTTGGTGGTAAATGTTTGGGCTAAATAATTACCAACTGTGATGTCGTCAGAAATTGGTATGTTATTACTTGGCAAATATGAACAAAGTAGTGGCATTTCTGAGTTGGCAGTTGCAGTGCCAGACTTGTACCAATTATCTCCATCATCTACTGAGTACCATATACCCGTTGAAGTACATGCTACTAAAACAGGATTGATTACTGTTGTTGCACCACTTGTATATGTTGAATCAAAAGATTTCAAATCATAGACAGTAGGTGATATTTTGTCAAATCTATTTGTTGGCTCAAAAGTTAAACCACCATCTAAAGATCTGTACACGCCTTTATTAGTGCCAATAAATATTTTAGATTTACCTGGCTTTATTCCGTCAGGTGAATCAGATGTAGAAATATGGAAACATCTACAGTCTAAACCTTGTAAGAATCTATCAGTAACAACCAAGTTTAGAGATGATGTTGGATCAGCCCATTTCCAATTAGTTGTTTTCAATACTCCGTCATCAGTTAAAATGAATAGATAGTTTGATACATTCAAATTGACGGGCACAGAAGGAGTCTGATGTGGGACAAAAGATTTGTAGAATTTTGTAACACCAGATGGAGTTTCTAAAATATTACGAGATATAAGTTCGTACCCAAATACGTCTGAATTATTACCAGAACAAACACTGTAAAATCCAGAATCTGTGGATAAAAATAATACATCGTAAAGAGATAAAAGATTATTTACAATTCTTGAGGCTTGGGTTTTATATATACCATTGACCTTTATATTGTCTAAATTACTCACATATTCTGAAATGAAATTATTTGGGTCATTATAGTTTGTAATTAAAACTAATCCATCATTTTTTGCATATGCTTTATAATCCAAGCCACCCCATGTTCCTTCAGATATATCATTTACTTGTTGAGTGTAAAGCGTGTCTTTTGTAAATGAAAAATCTATAGTGCCTGTATATAACCCTGTTGGAACTCCCACTGCATAACTTTTATCAAAAAGCTGTTTGAAGAAAGAAACACTGTAATCGTCTATTGTCTCGATTTGTATCCATCTATAAGTGTCATATTTCCAAATGCCTTGATTAGTGGCTACAACAGCGTCTTCACCTGTTGTAGTAAGATTGTCAATTCCAAATACATGTAACACTTCACCATCAAAATCTGTTGATGATGGAATTACTTCTATTCTTTCATTTATATCAGAATTAAAGCTGTCAAAATTACTATTATTAATAAAATCATCAACGAGTAAGTTATTTTTCAAACCTCTTTTATCTGTTTGGGAAATTACTGCTGCTGGTGAAATATCGTAAAGTGTAGCTATTTCATTTTTCAGTGATAATGAAAGAAGCTGAGTATTGGCATTATTTAAAGAACTAAAATTATATTTATCCTTAGAAATGAGATAATATAAATCATCTTGTATATTTGACGACACACTATCTTTAATTTCTGAGATTGTAGAACTTGCAGCAAAAGTATGTGTTGATCCAAATGAGCTTCTTGGTGAATCTAAAACAATTTCCACTGGATTTTTGTAATTGTTTACATATTTTACATATGCAATTTCAGAAACATCGCTATCTTCAATGATAATTGCATCTAAATTGTTAGATACAGTTTGATTAGAAAATATGGTTGTATCATTTGAACTTGAAGAAATACTAAGACGAGCTATCGGATTAGACTTCTTTGCACCTAAGAAAAGCTCAGAATGAGTTCTGCTTCCAACATCTGCAATAAATGGATTGTCTACAGAAATTGTTACTTTTACATTATTGAAATATTCAGGATTTATTGGTGAAGTAAATCTAATCAATCCAGTTGTTGAATTAGTTGTGTAAGGTATAGATGTAGTTTTATCATTTACATAAACAATGACTCTTGTATCCAATGAGTTTCCATTGTCATCAATAAAATCATTTTTCCAAGGAGCTATGTAAAAATCAGTGAATGCTCTTTCGTGATAATAATTCTTTCCGATATTTGAAGCAGTAGAAAATCTGATCAGCTGATATTGTGGATAAGATGTAAAGCCAGTTATTTCTGACATATTATCGGTATCAAATATTTTTAAAGTGTCAGTGGAGAGAATGAAATTTTCTGTTCTCTGCCAAGGACTACTGAATAAAGACACTGAAGTTGAAGCAGTTCGATCAGCCCAAAGTAAAGGTGTGGATTTATATATACCTTTTTGTGTTGAAACTATTAAGTCACCCTCAGCGTAGCCATCTACCGTGCTGTAAACATTATTTATAAGACCTTGGGTAAGAGGGTCATAGTCTAAGTTTTGCACTGTAGGTAATCCAACAGTATCAGTCAAGAGAGCTAAACCTTCAGTGTGTGATATCAAGAATTCGTTGAGCCCAAGCCTGGATTGTCTTCTTGTAACATTTCTCACTTTAGGTCTACCAGCTACTGACCAAACAGCTGCAGCTGTAGAGTAAATCAAACCTATATACGTGTCAAATACTATTTCAGAAGTGCCTATTGAAAAATTAGTAATTGGAGTTATAAACCAAGTTGTACTTCCATTTACAGAGCCGCTTTGAACTAATATTTTTTTGAAAGCTTCATAGTCAGAATTGTCATCTAATTCTGTTGATCTTATCCACGTTCCAGTATCAACAATGTATATGCCATTTTCAGATTTATTAGTTTGATCTTTGACAAGGACTGTATCTCCATCAAAAAGAGCAATTCCATCTACTCCTTGATTACCGCTCAAAGTGATATTTTCAGTAGTAGCAACTAATACAGCTGTGAATGAAGCATTGTCATCAGTAAAAGGAAGTGTCCAGCGTGAACCATCAGCATCTTCAGTAAATTTTGCTGAATGCGTATGATAGACATCATAATCAGTCCACCAAATAATATCATTTAGAGATTCATTGATTGAGCCAGCTTGAATCCAGTAGATGCCTTTTACTTCATCAGTTGTAATTCTGGTTAATTCAGATCTATCACCAACATATAAACCAGGTACAGTAGGATCAGAAGATGCTACATATAAAACTCTGTCATATGCTATGATGTCATCTTCTCCAGGTGTAACATCAACTCTTTTAGTGACAATTTCAACCACATCATTGATATTTGTCAAATTACCTACATTAGTTCCAGCATTGAAATAATTCTGAGTTAGCGTCCATTCCCAATCATTTTCACTTGAACCAACTTCTACTTTTGCATAATACAAACCATTAGCAGAGCCAGCATAAAGATGAGAATGATAAACAAATGTATTTACATCTAATTGATCTCTATCGGTAGATACATCAAAACATGTAATAACTTCTTTTTGATTATCAGAATCAAATGGAAGTTTTAGTATATTCCATGTCGAGCCATTGTCAGAAGTGTAATAAACTTCTCCTTCTTCTGTCAATACATAAGATGTTTTTGTGTAATTGATATTTTCAGCATGGAAATAATCATCAATCACTTTCTTGGGTCTGCCAAAATCCATAGACCATGAGTCAATATGCTTTATATTTGTAAATGAATTAGTAGAAGTCATCAAACCATGAGCAGTAGAATAGAGAATATTTGATGATCCAAAATTGAAACTTTCAAGAATAAAATATATTTCTTTATTGAACTGCAAATCAGAAGAAGTATTTTCTGGATAAAAGTCTGTGTTACCTAAGCCAGAAAAGAGATATTTAGTAGGCACATACTCAGCCAATTCCTTAAATC
>Ga0247723_1000209_pt1 | contig 37747 bp, 29 predicted proteins | sample MSEWelMarce5H_FC_FD_189079 | JGI IMG/M metagenome (GOLD analysis project Ga0247723, IMG submission 189079) | Subsurface sediment microbial communities from gas well in West Virginia, United States - MSEEL Well Study Marcellus 5H_FC | ecosystem: Environmental > Terrestrial > Deep subsurface >... | reverse complement strand
GGCAATTGCTGGCATCCCTAACTCAACTGCACGGTTCACGTATTCTTCTGGAGTAGCAATCCCATCAAATAAACTGAAATGGGTGTGGACATGTAAGCCGACGTAGTTCATATTACCAATCAGCGTTGGTAGATGAAGTTACAGATGGGCCATCAAAGCCCAAGTAGTATGCTTCTTGCTCGGCATAAGGAATCTTCTTAAGTGCTGACTCAAGAGGATAAGGCTCTACAGCCTTCCAATCAAATGGTTCCTTGTCTGGTGCTGATGGAATAAGTGTGTAATTGGTTTCAGTTCCCTGACCATTACGCTTTAACTTCCATAGTACGTTTGATATGCTTCCTGTTTCAAGTGCATACTCACGAATTGTATTAAATGATGACTGCTTGCTGATACCCATTGACCAGATAGCAACATATGGTGCTTCGATTCCATCGTCAACTAGTACGTTGCAGTAGAAGCGAAGACGGCCACGCCATCCTGCCTTTGGATCCTTGCGGTGCATTTCTTCTGCCCAGTCACGACCTTCTGATTCCATAGTGTCTACAGCCTTGCGCTTGTAGTCCTTTGGATTTACGTGTTCCTTAACAACTAGTGCTAGTCCACGACTTTCACTATAGTTTGCTGAGTCTTCATCAAGTTCTTCGATAAATCGAATCTTAACCGATTGTCCATCAGCAAGTTTTAGCCACTTTAACTTTGGCCCGTCGTTTTCATACTTTGGCTTGTCGAGCAGGGCATTAATGTTCTTGAGTCCCTTTACTACGCTCATATATTTCTCCTTTGTTTGTTATATTAGTTTAGCATAAGAGATATTGATTTGTCAAACTGAAACTCTAAATTTCGAAGTTCTTCGTCTGGCATATCTCCAATATCCTTATACTGATTGTTTAGTTTAATAACAGAAACACGAGTAGAAAGTTTTTCAACTATTCTATCTTTCATGTTTCCTCCCGCCTCATCGTTATCAGCAATAACAATAATGTTATTGAAATACTTCTGAAGCAATTCTATTTGTGTGCTTGATACATTTGCACCAAGTGTTGCTACTGCTGGTAGCCCTACTTGATCAAGCCTAATGGCATCAAATGAAGACTCCACTACATAAACTCTATCAGACTTCTTGACTCTGTGCAAATTAAAGAGTGTTTTGCTTTTTGGAAGTCCTGGAGTATTCTTAAAATCTTTTCCTTCAATAGATCTACCAACGAACCCTAATGGGATTCCATCTGGGCTATGGACTGGAACAGTTACCATATCTTGCTTTTCTGAATACCCTAATGAGAACTTTATGCAAGAAGGCTTTTCAATTTTTCTATATGTAAAATAATTTTTTGCTCTTTCTGAAGCAACCAAATTATTATGCAATCTTTTAATAATAAGTTCATCAAAAGTTTTATAAATTTCTTCTTTTACAAGAACCTTATCAATTTCTGTAGCAAGGTTAGTCAACTTCTCTTTGCTCTTTATAAATCTTGCAGACTCAAAATATGTTCTTCCAGATGTATGCATAACTAGTTCTATTAGATCTGCAGATTTTTGACAAGAGAAACAAAAGAACATTCCGCTACCTTTTTGTACTTCTCCTGCTGGGGTTCTGTGATTATTGTGAAATGGACAAAATATCATAAAGTCTGCATCAAGTTCAGACTCTACGGTAATACCCGATCCTGTAAGGACTCGCTTGACTTGCTCTGCGGAATAAAGATGGGTTTGGTTCCGTCTATTCCTGCTATCCATTCGCTTTTCCTTTTCCCTGCGTAGACTGCCTGTATTGATAATTCAAATTCAAAAAAGTTCTTTATATCATTATACCCTATTGTGAAGTCTGGGTCAAGATCAATTCTTGGAACATACCCACTTAGTTTCATTTCTGAAGTCAATAATCGTATATACTCTTCTTTGAGCCTTCCGATCATAGAGTCATCGTGAATTATTCCATCAAGGTAAAACCTTTTGATAGGCTTATGATGGTATGATTCATACGGTATATCATTCTTTTTTGACATACCATATTATAACTACTTATCTTCAAAGTCTTTATATCTATAGTATCCCTTGTCAAAGTCACACTGGACTAGGAAGTCTCCCATAAATCCATTACGGTTTTTACGGAATGCACACTCAATGATATCACTGTTTGTCCCACGGCCTAATGCAAGCACCCAGTCAGCATCATAAGCAATCTGTCTAGACCATGCCGTTTGACCCAGCGTAGGGACCGTAGAGAGGTCATTAACATCATCTGGTGTAGCAGACGAGATAGCAATAATAGGAACTTCTTCACCGATAGCCATTAGTTTAAGTTCTCTTGAAAGGTTCTTCATTCGTACCGTTTCGTTATCTGACTTCTGATTAGGAGCCATCAACTGAAGGTAGTCAACGATTACAAAGTCTGGCTTGTACTGGTCAATCTTTCCACGAAGAACGGAAGGGTTAATCTCTCCACCGCTATCATTTGAAATGATATGAAACTCTGGCTTGCCTGCAAGATTCTTTGCATGCCAATCCTTTAGCATATCAATTTCGATCTCGCCATTGCTGATCTTTCTGTGTGACCAACGACCCTCACCCATAATAGTAAATACACGATTACGAACTTCGGTCTCAGACATTTCAAGAGAGATTACCATTGGGGACTTACCCTGCTTCCATGCTTGAACAGCAAAGTAAAGTGCAAGCCACGACTTTCCAATTCCTGGATAAGCAAGGAATACTCCAAGTTGACCTGGCATAATTCCAGCAGGTAAATAATTGTCAAACCCTGGAAGACCTGTCTTAATTCCAGATAAACCTAGTGACTGCTGCTTTTTAACATTTTCAAAGTAAGCAATAGCAGACTCAAGATCAGTAACATCAATATCACGAATTGCAGCAGTATTCTTTTTTAGTTCTGAAGTCTTTGTAATTAATTCATTAAGGGCACCATTACCATTGTTGTTTTGGATTTCAGATGCTGCGGATCTAATTATATCCTTTAGGCTATCTGTTAGGTACTCGCCCTGCAACTCTTCAAGATGATGCTTTGTTGCGCCCACGCCTGACACTGGATCAAAGTCTCTAAACTTTTCAGTAACCAACTCTACTGGTGGTAGGACTGAATTGTTTTCAAAATATAGTCTAACGAAATTCCAGATATCTCCGTGTGTTCTAAGAAGGTTGTCGACATTGGCTTGTAGCAGAACATGGATTTGTTTATCTTTTAAAACAGCCGTAAGTAGTTTTGCCTCTGTGTTATTCACTTAACCACTCCTTTGCTAATCGTCTGCGCTCATTGCGCTCTGCTATATCTTTAACTTTATCTTTTTGTGCCTGTAATATTTTTTCTGCATTGTATGCAAAGTAATTCCAAGATGGATTCTCTGCAACCGAAAAGTAATACTCAAGTATATCGTAGCATCCTGGCAGTGTGTATGATTCTACAAGGGCGTCAGAAGCCCACTGCTCTACATTTAGATTAAGAGATGGCTTTGATTCGTACCTTGCGGTATGATACTTACTGTATCTTGAAAGCAAAGCCATGCGGTCTTTGCGTTCTGCCATTATCCTTCAGCAGCCTCCGATTGAGCCTCTAAAATCTTTGCGGTTAGTTTGTCTTCAACAAACTTATAAACACGCTCAAAAGACTGATCGACTGTCTCTCCATTGCGTGAACTGTCAACAACGCCAAGATCAAGTCTTAGTGATTGAAAATTTCCTAGATTTAATGTGTATCCAAGCGTTACAGATACCTTTGTTGGTTCATTCGTTACTACATAATTGCTGTCTGACATTTTATACCCTTCGTTAAATAGACTCGTTCCAAATTGGAACAAATCGACCATCTTCTGTTTTCCTATAAGTAAGTATACCATCGCCCATTCTGCGTGTCAACTCTTGCTTGCTGGGCGTAATATCGTTTGTTATTAATTTGTCTTTTCTTGGTCTGCCAATATGGTATGAAGCAAGTATATCACGTATTGCTCTTACCTGCGATTCTGAATAATATGATCTTACTTGGAATCCTCTGGCTCCACCTTTTTGAGATCCCGTTGGAAATGGGATAACTCCTCGCTTCATTAAGTCTGGAAGATATTTTTTATGACGATTAACTAAATCAGCAGTCTGACCAACCGTGTATGCTCGTTCTCTTTTGTTTTTAAAATCACTAATTAAACAACTTTCAATCTGATCTTTAGTAATGTTATAAACAGACATTATGCCATTAGATTTATTTAAATGATGTACTCTTACAAGGCTTCCATTTAAAAACCAAACCTTTTTATTCCCTGGTATTACAGGTGACTCATTGTATTTTTCGCTCTCAATAGTTCCCTTTTTAGTAACCATTGTCCCTCCAAAGTGTGGCTAGGTGGATGAAAAAATACTCTCACTCCGCAACTCATACAGTATACTTCTAGATGGTTGATCTCAGTATATTGTCTATCTATAAACATTCTACCTTTGCATTTTTTGCAAGACATCATTAGTTAGGTATTCCAACTATGATTAAGTTGATGCCAATAGTTGTATCTCCACCAGTATTAAATTTAACTATTCCTTCTACTCGTGAAGTTGAGATGCTATTGATTGTTACCGTGACATCCTTACCAGCATCTGTACCTCCGACATTTATCGGGGTTGCTGTGACTACTGGTGCAAATTTAAAGTCTGTTCCAAACGGATAAGAAAATGGCTCAGAAGTTCCTGCAGTCTTTGTTGTGCCTTGCGTTACTTGAACATAGCCACCGATTATACGGGCTTCTGAAATCTTTGCACTTTGCTTTCCAGAGTCCTTAGTGTCTACTGTAACATATTTATTAATTGATGGAGTTACTTGAGCAGACAAATCATTAATAGTTTGAATAATCTGATACATAAGTGTAACATCTAGAGGTTGACCTCTTTCGGGCGTAGGCAATTTTGACATACTCTAATTATACCAGAGACTTGACTGGAGATTCATAAACCTTAAGAGAGGTCTTTACTGTTGGGTTTATAGATGCCAACTGGACCAAAACCTTTACAGACGTAGTTCCAGTTTTTAAAAATGAGTAACTTGTGCCAACTGCAACACCAACATTTAGATAGGCACCACCATCAAATGAAGCAAAAACATCATACATCTCTTGGGTAGAAGTTCTAGATCCTTTTGACCAGTTAACAAGCACTGTATTGCCAACAACATTTATATCTCCTGGGAGAACTTGGATTAATTCAGAATTTACTGAAAATATTTGAGACCATGCAGACTTTCTGTTTTTGTCTTCTGACACTAACCTAAACCTTGCAATTCTTCCATTCTCTGTTGTTATTTTTCCTAGTAATTCTTTCTTTACAACAATATTTTTTATTCCTGAGTCTGCCACTACAATACATCCAATCCAAATCTAAATTCAATATAGTTTGTTGTGTTTGCTGACTTAATAATTGTTTTTGCTTCTGGTGTTTTTATAACTGAGTATCCAGTCAACCCATATACAGAGTTGTTAGATGTAACATTTTCAAGTCTAAGTCCATCTAAACAAACATAAAAGTCTGAAGTTGGCACTCCGCTATTGTCTTTCATAACTGAGGCATATACTCTAACATTCTTTACTTCTGCCCAGGAAAATTCAGGACTCTTTTCTAACTGCTGAAGTTGTTTCTTTACAACAAAATATCTATTGGTTGCAAAGTTATTATTAGTATCATCTACAACTGCTTCAAAGATTGCCCACTTTCCAGTTTTAAAACTACCTGTAGATGAAAACTCAATTATAACTCTTGCAGATTTTGGGAGAGTGGGGGATGCACCAACTTTGTTGACAACAGAAAATGCAAGCCTTAATTCATCAGTTGGTGAGTTTTTGCTAAAGTCAACAGATGCATTTGATAATTGTATAAAGTTTGATCCTGTTTCTGCTATCAAGTTACCACTTGAATTTATTGAAATGTTTGCATTGTTTCCAGATATTGCAAAAATATTATTTAAAAATCTACATCTTTCGTATCTGCTAACTCTGTTTGAGTTTGTAAATATTTTATTATCTGCATTTGTTTGAAATACTGGATAAACTTGATTGATTATATTTGTATCAACATCGTTAATCAAATAACCAGATGAAACGAATGTTCCTGTTAGGCTGGTAGTAGAAACAACTGTAAAAGAAGTTGGAGTTGGAACAGTGGCAACACTAACCTTTGACAAGTTAAATACAACTGGAGATATTCCAGATATAGATATTTCTGTTCCTATAGAAAGTCCATGCTCTGCGTCTGTAGTATAGGTCAAGGTAGATCCTGAAGGGGTTCTTGCAGCAATTGTTGCGCCAATAATCTTAACAACACGATCATCTAGTGGTTCATAGATTGAGGGTATTGCTGTACCCTGAGAAGAATACTTCCAGGCCTCTAGTTCAGAAAAAGAATAAACAGTCTTGCTGTCAAAAGAGCCAGCATCAGGATTAGATGCTGCAGAGAATATGCCTACCTCTGTGATTTCATATCTTTCTTGAGTTGGGAGTTCTGCTGTTAGCACAACTTTTGAAACTCCGCCCTCATCTACAAACCCACGAGAAATGATTGGCACACGAAACATTTCAAATTCGAGAGAGGACTTGTCTGAGTAGTCTGGCATTGTAACAGTGTTGTCAGCAACCAATGGCTTAGTCCCGCACCCAACCGCTATATGTGAAGCATATGATGGTGTCTGTCCAACAAGGTACTTCGCTAAAATATTTTTACCTATATTAGTTATCATTAATTTCCTCCAGTATATATTGTATCATTAAAGGTTGCTCCACTTGTCAATACCTGAACCTCTGCCTGCTCGCCATCTTTTAGATTAATTAGATTAATTATTAGATCTCCAGTTATAGGGTCTATATATATTGATTTACAGTTTGGAGTTTTTATCCATTTAGTTAAATCTTTTTCAACATACCCTGGATCGTTTACTGGGGGTGGTGGCGGGGATATGGTGTATCCTGTGCCACATTTTGGCAAATGGTCTAAGATAGAAAGAGAAAGAGACTTAAAGTATGAGTCTGATGATTGAAGCCTTAGTATGTTGTTTGGGTTGTACTGCAGATAAAGATCTGTTAAATTTTTGATTGGAGTGTACAATATTTTTTGACCATTAACAAGATCGTGTCTAGAAATTGTTGCAAGTTCTTGTCCGCCAATATCTTCAAATATTAGATCTGTCATTACTTCAATAGACATAGCCTCATCATCTTTTATAATTAGATCGGGTGTGGCAATCTTTATTGACTCATCATCTACTTTTATTTTTGGATCTGGAAGATTTGGAGTTGCTCCTGTTGTCATTACACTACCTCACTTAAAAATACTGTCATCGATGGCCCATCTGAACTTCTTGAATAATCTATATTATATATCACAAATCTACTTGAAGGAGATGCTGCCATGTTAATTTCATTTTCTTCATATTCTAAAGTTACAATATCACCCAATTGTAGCGTTGGTATTGCAAATATTTGAACACCTATAGATTTTCTTGGCTTTGTTATTTTTTCAACAAGCCATTTCATCAAACTAGTTGCTTCATCATAAGACTGAATGTATGGCGTAGTTAAAGAAAAATCTTTTTTACCGTAGGTCATTCTGCTTAGTTTTATGTCTTGATAGTCTTGCTTAAATTTATAAGGGTTTGAAATTAGTTTATCAGCAACAAATTCTGGATTTGATGCTAAACTATTTTTATTAAAATAATCATCTACAGTTAAACGATTATCTGACTGCTGTGTAAAAGTTACTCCCTGAACTCTCAAATAATTTCCAGTAGTTTCATCTAAACTTATTGCTGTATCTGTTGCGTTAAAAATCATAAACTCAGCACCATAGGATCCCGCCCTAAACCCTGAAACTACATATCCCTTAATTTTATTAAATGTTGGGGATATTTTTGCAGTTAATGCTGGATATGCCTTGTCATACTTAAAATTAAATGTCGCTGCTTCTCGCATTATGCTTCCAAACTCTTCAAAGAAGATGCTGTATTTTGGTGCTTCTGATGTTCCTATTCCAGAAAGGTATGTATTTTGAATTAAACCGCTTAGCGCATACTTTCTAAAGGATTCATTTGCATCAATATCGGAATCTCCAAATACTGAATTGATGGGAGCGCCAAGAGAAAAGGTTGTATTCTGCGAATAGTTATTACATAAAGCGTAAACATTTTCAAACATAACCCTTGAAGAACCTCTTGAAAATAAAGCAATGCCAGAATAAATCGGTAGAGGATCTGCGTCATCAACTGTCTTTATCAGTCTGCCATTTAGATACAAATAAAATCTTCTTGTTTTTCCTATATCTTGATACTCAACTGCAAGGTCATAGACTGTTGGATTTTCTTCTGCAACAATTCTTGCTTGACCTGTAAATTTTCCATCGTCTACAGTTATTTCTCCAAGACCTTCCCACAACTTTACTGGAATTGCTTTTCCATTATCAGACTTGATTTTATAAAAGAAAACATTACTAACGCTTTCTCTTTCATCTTTAGAAAGGTTTCCTATTCCTAACGCTGCAATTTCAAAATAATATCCGACATTTGTTGTAGAGTTTAGCATAAACGCAAGACCCCCAGATCCACCAGATATATTTATATTTTTATCTGGTGTGCTTCCATTGACAACATAGTAGGTTGCAGAACCATTTGAAGTCTGTCCTCTGGATGAACTATTTTCTATTTTACCAACAATTCTCATTCTTGTTCCAAAGTGTTTGTATTTACTATCTTCTAAAGATTTGTGAACATATGATATAAAGTTTCTTGGTTTTTCTTTGGTAGTAAAATTTGGACCAGTAAGTGAAAGGGCTGATGACTGGAGAGTTCCCTTTTGAACAGTTGTTGCTGTGCTTATCTCTCCAATAAAAGATGTCGACATAAAGTTTTTAATAATACCACTTCTAGACGAAGTTCTTGAAAGAGCGTCAGAGGACACTCCAGCATCAGTTAACTTACCAGATGTAGCAACAGTAGTGGTTGGTAGCGTCAAGTCTTTTTGAAATAAATACTCAGATAACATATAACAACCTTTAACATTGTCATCTAGTTTCCAGTAATCTGCTATGCCAGAACTATGAGCAACAATAGTGGTACCAAATTGACCACGACCATGCTTTTTAACATCTCCATTTTGTAATTTAACAACTCCGTCTTTTTCAAAATACTTTGGCTCAGAGTATATTCTTACAAGACCAGTAGGATATATCTTTCCATTAAAAGGAAGTTTTGAAAAATAGTTTTGATAATCTTCTGTAGAGGTTATCCACACATTTCCTACTCCAGCAACATTATACTGCACAGCATCATATTTTATGATCTCGCCTTGTGAATAAAAATATCCGTTATATCTTGTAATCCAATATGCTGCCTCTCCTAAACTAAAGGTGTTATTTATTACAACATTATTTTTAACTAATGGAACTTCTGCTGTTAGATCTGAGTTAAGTGGTATTGCACTAAGTACATAAGCAGACTGTGTTCCAACCTCATTGTTAATAGATTTTGTATTTTGAGTTCCAGAAACCTCCCAAAGGAGTGCTGGCTTATATGTATAATATCTTTCATCATCAACAAGGCTTGCCTGTCTTAGTGAGCCTATAGACCTTTGTATGTATCTTGTGCTGTAGTTAATAGATCCATCATTATATACCGAATTTTCCTGGGTTGAAACAGAAATTACGTTTGCCAACTTTGGCTTATTTGTTTTATTTCTTATCTCTCCATCTTGTATAAAATCTTTAGTCCCCTTTAAAGCAAAGGTTGTTGGTCTTTCTGTTGCAGTAGGCATTATATAGTTTTTGCTCATCATTACAAAATTGTTATACTCGTCAAAGAACATTGCTGTCTGTGTTGATACTGCCAAGTCTTGAAGTACTTGGGCAACACTGGTATCTGGTGCAACAAAAAAATATGGAATAATTATTTCTTTTTCATTTGCAACTCTTTTAAATGTATAATTTGAAAACCCAATGTTATCTAAAAGCAATGACACTGCTGAACTAACAGAAACTTCTGTCATTAAAATCTCTGGAGCAGCCATTGATTCAAGGTACCAGTAAAAGTCTCTCAAATTTATAGATACACGCTTTGTCATCAAGTCTTGCTTTGGAAAAGCATCAGAATATAATGTTTTAATTGGAACATAGTAGTCCCACCCGTCGACATCGACAATTACTTCATAAAACTTAAACTGTATATGTCTTGCAATATATTTAGAAATAATGCTGTTGCTATTGTTAGGGTTAAAAGCCTGGTCATGATCAAAAATAGTTATATTTCCATTAGACGCTATTAATTGTCCAACTGGCAAACCAGAAACTCCTAAGTCTGATGCGCTTTTATTTATAGAATAGTCTATAGTTTTATCAGAAATATTCATAGCAAGTCTTGGAGAAATTTCAATAAGGTCAAAGGTTGAATCTTTTTTGTTCATTGCGTCCACAACAATTCTAATTCCATTAATATATTCAAACTCTCTGTACTGTATTTTTTTATCTAAAGTTTTTAGAAAAGCATCTGGAGAAGTAGCATCAGTAACAAAATTTGTTAGCCTGTCAACTGTTTCATCTTGTATGTACCAACCATACTTTGGTGTTAAAACTGTATAGGAATCACCATTCCAAATATGAAAAGTTCCCAAATCATTATCATTTGGCTTAATTAGATATGCATATCCAACAACAGATTTCTCTGGGCGCAAGTCTATGCTTGAATATGTTTCTGCAAAGACAAAAGTAGATCTCCACTCATCGGGGATTATTAGCCCATAGGCAATTTCTACGTATCCATCACTCTTAATTATTGGTGAACCATCTCTTCTTCTTAGCGCTGGATCAAATGATATTACAGTTTCCCAATTTCCTTCTCTAAGAAATTGTATTTTCCACTTACTGGGGGTTTGCTGATTTAGTTCTCCAAAAAATGCATCTGCTATTGATCCAGTGGGTGATGAAAACGGTCCTAAATTTTCTGTGCCTACGTGAGTTTGCATTTTAACTACAACCCTATTGGTTGGAACTTTTTCTTTATATACAACAAAAGGAGCAGCATCTTCTATTGAGTATTGGGATCCACGCACAATGGACGCAATACCATATTCAGAAAGATTTTCTGCTATTCCGTTTTTTTCTTTTCCGTCTTTGTCAATAAAGGTTTTATCAAATCCATAAGAAACGGAAGCATCGCTATATGTATACTTATACCTTCCTTCAGTTCTATAAGATGTCCAGTATTTAAATTTATCATTTTTGTCTGGCATATAGTATCTAGGTCTGTCAGCCATAAACAAGTTTGGGTGATGAAATTTTCTGTTTTCAAAGAATACCGCCTTATTAATTCCAGACCTTGGTCTAAACTGACTAAAGCAGTCTTCTAAAGAATAAAGAGTCTGCAATTTTTCTTTTTTGTTTAAAAAAGTTGTGGGTTCATTGTTATTGGAAAACATTCCATCTACTATAACATCTGCATCTGTTGCACCAGTATAAAAATTACCAGCATCATTAATGTCAAAGTTCGTTGGCAAAGAAGCATAAACAGACCCTGTCTGTGTAGGACGATACCTGTAGTTTCCAATATGCTTAATATTGGTAGGAATATTCATGTTCCATTCTGCAGTTATAACTGATTTATTTCTTATAGTCTGAGATGTCTCTAAGAAATTTTGTAAGTCTTTATCTTCAAACATTATACTTCGTCCAAAGTTACTGAGACATTCCAATAATCAAAATTAGGGCCTCTTTTTTCTACAGAATAAGTAAAACTAGAAATAAACATTTCTATAATTTGATTGTATTGCTGTAAGTGATCATATGGATCTTCTTGACCTTTGTATATTCCTTTTCTATCATATGCAAGGAACACCCAAAAAGAACCCTTGTGTGCATCGTACCACTCAAGCATATCTGCTCCACCTGCACCGCCATCTGTAGTGTATGATTTTGCCAAAGATTTTCCATTGGTTGTATCAAAATTAGGAAGATCAGAATGGGACCTTGAAGGAATCATACTCCAACTAGTGCTTAATCTCATCTTATCTGCAATGTGGTAAGACCTCATTCGGCCATTGATCATTCTTTCCCGCTTTTCAATGCGCTCATCTGAAAAATCTAGAGGAGACCTATTGTCGTCTGTTAAGATTAAAAACTGATCTAAAAGGTTTGGGTCTGCATCTGTTGGATTAGCGCCGACCTCTAGCCCGTATGGTATGTGCAAACTATTTATAATAGTTCCAGAATTTTCAGACCAGAGCATACCGCTAGGCCTATTATACTTTTTACGACTTTGCATATAGGTAAATCTTTGGTTAGGACTATCTGCCATTTATTCCAATCCCCCTAATTCTTCTGTCGTCTACCTGCTTGATTGTTGACATTACTGCCTGTGCAATTTCATTTGGACTAGCATCTGTCTTTGCATTGACTGTTAATGTATATGTATTATTATACACTGTACCGCTAGTTGCATCACCATTATTTATCTTTTTAAGATTATCTACCCCGTAAGAATCAACAGCATACTTACTCATGACAAACTCACCAGGGGTAAGCATTGCTGGAACTGTGTCTGTACCCTTAGCAAAGCCACCACCTGCAAAATACTTAATTAGTCCTCCCATAGACTTATACTGTGGGGGAATAAACATGCTTCCAACATAGGTACCAGTTCCTGGAACAAGAGTTTTCTTAGGGGCTACAGGTGGCAAAAGTGGTGGCAAAAGAGGTTTAACTACTGCCTTTGGTGGAGCCTGAATAAGATCTGGTATTCCATTTTTATCTGCATCCAAGAAACTTGTTTTTGGGGTTGGCGTTGGTGTTGGTGTTACATTACGTTTAAAACCATTTGGGTCTGGGTTATAGACAAATCCAGGAACTTTTGTTGGTGTTGGTGTTGGTGTGGGAGTTGCACTTGGCTTTACACTTGGCTTTACACTTGGCTTTACACTTGGCTTTACTGTTGGTGTGGGAGTTGGAGTTGGGGTTGGAGTTGGAGTTGGTGTCGGTGTTGGAGTTGGTGTCGCCGATGGTGTCGGGGTTGCTGAAGGTGTTGGGGTTGCTGAAGGTGTTGGTGTAGGTTCATAAGCAGCACCGACAATTGGGTCATTTCCACTTGCTGTTTCGGCAGCGTATGCTGCCTTTAAATCAGGAACAGTTGCTATAGCAAGTTGCATTGACTCTATAAACTTTTTGCTATTAATCATAGCAAGATCTACTTGATTCTTTATTGATTCCCAAGCATCTCTTGTCTTTCCAAGTACGGTAAGGTTTTGAATATCTTTGTCTAACTGCAGTTGTTTCAGTCGAACAAACTCTTGTGCTGGTTCAATTCTGTCTTCTTCAATTTTAAATATTTCGTCTTGCAAATTTTTAATTTCTTTTTCAAGTTGTTTTCTAGTTTTAAGTTTACCATCAGTCTTATCAAGACCAGTTACACCCATCAACTCGTACTCTCTAGATTGCTCTATAGCGTCTTTTTGTTTTGTTACAGCATCAGCAGCCTGCTGTGCTCTCATATCTTGTGCTGCCCTTGCTGCTGCAGCAATGTCTCCAGATGTTAAAGCCTCTGCAAGAGTTAGTTGACCTCTTTGCTGATTAGAAATAGCAGCATTTGCTTTTTCAACTTCATCAAGAGCCTTAATTCTTTCATCATATTTATCGTTAATCTTTTGTTCTTGATCTTCGATAGCCTTAAGCGCTGCCTCTTTATCATCAACCTTATACTGAATTAATGCAATCTCTTCTTCTGCCTTTTTCATTACATCATCTTGTGACTTTGTATCTAATTTAAACTTTATATTAAGAGCAGTCTCTTGAACATCAAAAGCCTCCATTGCGTTGCTAAAACCTTTATCAAACATATCCTGCATAAAACCAATAGTGCTCTTTAACTGAGAAAGCCTTGTGTTAAAGTCAGTGGTTAACTTATTTAATGATTGTTGAGCGTCATAGGCTGCATCGTATTTGCCTCTTGATCGTAGATCACTTACTTCTTTTTCTTTGGTTGCTATTGCATCTTCTAGGGCTCTAAGATTTTCATCTGATCCAATTGCAAAGGCAGTTGTTGAACTGTATTTGTTTCTAATTCTGTTTTCTTGAATTCTGTCTTTTTTAAATTGATCTATATCTGTCTTGACTCCCTTGACTGCTGCAGCCTCAAGTTGTGCTTTAGTTAATACCTTATAATTCTTTGCTAAAGTAGCAACTGATTTTGAATTTTTTTCCATAGCAATCGCCTGTGCAAGCCCAGCGTCTTCAACCATTGCGTAAGCATCTGCAACTGGAACTCCTATGGAAGATAACTTGGCAAAGGCTACTGCTTGATCTTTAATGACCTCAGTTTCTGCTTCTGTTTTTGAATTAAAGTCTCCCATTGCTACTGAGTTTAGCGCTTCTTGAATATTTTTGGCATCCTTCTTTAAAGCAATAATATTTCCCTTATTATCAAACTTAAATAAGGAGTTCTTCTTCTTCTCATACTCTTTGGGATCCATGCCAACTATAAGAGAAATAAGATCTTCACTTCCTCCTATTTTTCTTAAATCATTTTCTATACCGCTAAAAGCATCAAGTGTCTTCTTGCCCCCAAATAGGCCGTCTAAAGCCTTACGAGAGGCACTCCAGCCCTCTGTGACCTTAATCTGGTTCTTTCTTACATCCCTAAGTTTCTTTACCAGATCGTCTAATGGTGAAGACTGAACTTTGCTTCCTCCGCCTCCGCCTCCGCCAGGTGGTGTTTTTGAAGTGTCGGTAGAAGTTTCTGTGACTTGCTGAGTTTTAGAAGTAACGTAATCTGAAAAACTCTTTCCAGCATTTGGTGTTTTTCCATCTGCACCCTTTTCTGCCAACCAGTTTTGGTAGGCTAGTTTCATTGCTGGATCGCCTTCCATACTCATCATTACCTTCATGTTTTGCAAATAAACCTTTTGTTGTTCTGCTGGCAGTTTGTCAAAGTACTCCTGGTCTGCTTTTAGCAATGCCATTTCTTCAGCACCAAAAACTTCTGTCTTTGCTACTATATCAATTGTGGCCTTTCCTTTAATGTCGTCAATTGCTGCAAAGGCTGTTTTAAGTTCATTTGCTGCATCAGGATTTTTGTTATAATAGTTTAATAAAATATCTTTGTCTACCACTGTTGCAGATTGACTAATTCTTTGAAATAGTTCTAGTTCTTTCTTTGCTTCATCAGGAGTCTTAGTTTTAATTCTAGCAACAAAATCTGCTGCTTGTTTTTCATCTTTAAACATGCCAACAATTCCCATTACATCATTTGCAAATGCTCCACCAAACTTACCAATAATAGAAACAACGCCTTCCATTGAAGCCTTGTCATTGCCAAATTTATCAAATATTTCAATCATTTGCATTGGATCTATCTGTCCACTTGCCATTTGCATTTTTAATGTATACTGCATTTCTTTTGAAACGCCAGAACTATCTATATTTGATTTTGCTAATACAGCCACATCTTCTAATGCAGTACCAGCATACTGCTTTGTTATTGCTTTATCTGCTCCTGTCATTAATGCACTCTTGGTTGCACCCTCAGCATTAGCATAACTATTTTGAATATCAGTAACCAATGCTGCATTTTCAGCAAGCAAAGAAAGTTGATCTTTTTCATATTGTTCTGTAAGTTTATCAATTGCAGCCTGGTCACCTTTAGCCTTAGCAATTTCAAGTTCTTTTTGGTAACGTAGTTCTACAGAGTCATTTAATTCTTGTTGTTGCTGTAAAGCAATTTTCTGCATAGCAATAGATGCACCAGATGCCTCACCTATTCTTTTATTTCTATCTTTCTTTGCCAAGAAGTAGCCAACGCCTGCACCTAGTGCTGCTCCAATAATAGTTCCTACAACTGGTACCGCAGAGCCCACGGCTGCGCCTGCTGCTGCTGCACCTGCTGCACCGATACCTGCAGCAACAAAACCTGCGCCTGCTCCTGCTGCTGCTCCTCCAATGCTATACCCAGCACTCTTTCCAACATCCTTACCAGTCCAGCCTCCAGCATCTCTTGCTGCAGTAGATGCAAGATTCATTTTGGCTCTTGTGTCTTGTAAAAGTTTTACCTCAAGTTCTACCCCATCCTTAAGAATATTTTCTCCATTTGGGCCAAGCATTGAAATAAGTTTTGAGTTTACTTCGATTCCAAAAGAATAGTCTCCAAGTTGCTCTCCAAGGTTTGCTGCGATAGATCTTGCTTGGGCTGGATCTAGTGCTCCTGACGCAACTGCCGTCATTAGTTGATTAGCAACCTGATCTTTAGCAATAGCCTTTCCATTTTCTCCGCCAGCCTTAATAGTTTCTGTAACATTTTTTGCCATGGCTTTTCCACCTTCGCTGGCAACGAAAGATTGACCAAATGTCGTTTTTCCTGTTTTAATTTGGAAAGGAGAAAATGCCTCTTTTCTTCTTCTGTCCATAATCTCTCCAGCACCAACTTTTGTTGAAAACTCAGAGAGTGACTTAATTGCCTTTGTTCCAGATCCCATAGCCTCTGTAAGTTCCATTGCTGCATCTTGTGCTTTATCAAATACCATTCTCTGATAAGCATATGCTGCTACAACTAATCCAACTCCTACTGCAAGTGCTGAGAACTTGTTTTGAAGCATTGGCATAATCATTGCCATACCCATAAGTGGCATCATTATCTTTTGTGAAATCTCTCCAACTTTTCCTGGGGCCATAGATCCAATCATTGCTACACCAGAAGCGACACCCATCGCTCCGCCCATACCTGCTCCTGGTGTTCTTCCTGCAACCTTATCACGTAAATATCCTGTCTTACTTTCTGCACCCTTAAAACCTCTAAGGTTTTCGGCAACCTTGCTAGTTCTAACTTTTGCAGCAGCGGTGCCTACTGTTTTATCATAAAGTGTTGGTCTGTTTGGTCCAAGCATAGGCATTTGTGCCTGTGCTGCTTTGGCTGCTTTTTCGCTAATAACTCTTTGTTCGTAGGCTACTCGCTCAGCAAGCCTACTTCTTTTTTCCATTTGTCTACGCAAAGACTTGGCATCTGCATCGATGGGTCCAGATCCGTAAAGAGTGGTTCTTGAAACTGCTGCTTTTGCTTGTGATTCTTTTAATTTCTTTTCTCTTTGGAATCTAGGGGTTGCTTCTTTTTCTAGTCTACGACGGATAGATTTTGCTTCAGCATCTACTGGACCAGTTCCATACAAAAGAGTTCTTGATACTGCTGCAGCACTTTGTGAAATATTTGTTCCAATATTAGCACCGACTGCCTTTGCTTCTGCAATAGATGACTTTGCTCCTGCAACAACTGCGTCTGTTGGATCTGACAATCTTCCAACAGATCCTGGCATAGACATATCTTGTCCTGTAAGATCAATTCTTGCGTCTGGAGCATTAGCAGCACCAGGAATTGTAACCTTGCCCATTTTTTTAGGAAGTGCCTGAACAACACTTTTACCTGCTGGAACTTGAGTAATCAAAGTATCTTTCTTACCTTGAGAAGACTTTACATTAGAAGGAAGGGGCTCTGTTTTTGGTTTTGTTAAATCTCCAGTTTTGTCATCTTGAAGAAGTTCTCCTGGCTTTATTGCAATAGAACTATGTAGTTTATGAATAGATTTCCAGTCAGCCTTAAGTCCTGCCTCAAGTCTTTTTTCCATTGCTTCATATACTGCTTTTTCTTTAGGGTCTGTAATTCCAAAACTTTCTATTACAGGCCTTATCTTGTCAAGTGATTTTTGAATTTCAGCCTTCATCTTTTCTTGATATTCATCGGCTGTCATCTTTTCTACAAGTTCTTTTGTTTGAACTGCAAAGAATCTCTTACGTCCCCCACCTGGTAGTGGTTCATCAATCCCAAGATTTATTCTTGCTTGCTGCTCCATTGAAGGAAGGTTGTCAATATATGTTTTTGTTTTTTTATCAAATGTTTGTGCAAAGTCTCTATCACCAGATGCAGTAGCAAATACCCCAGCAGGACCAACGTCTGTAAGAACATTTCCTCCAAGGTTGCCTCTTCCAAGGTCCTTGTCTGCTCTTAATGCTGCTGCAACATTTTGTCTAATATATTCTTCTGGTGTAAACTTGTTTGACATGTTTCTACTATCAAACTTATCGTCAAGCGCAGACTCTAAAACAACTATCTTTCTATTACTTTTTGGATCTGTTGGATCAATCATTGTTTTTATTGTTTGCTCTGGCGTATCAAGACCATGAACTCGTCGAGCAATTTCTGTAGCACGATATTCTGCTAATGCAGACTTGTAGTCCATTGCTGGTTTTACAAATACTTTACTTCCATCTGGTTTTTCATAAATTCCGCCAATTCCTGGTGCTGGGGTAAAACTGCGACCAACAGTCTTTTCTAGTTGTCTTGAGTATTCTTCTGGCTTTGTGTTTTTTAGTGGACTCTTTGCTACATCTGCAGCAACCTTTTTCATCTCATTTTCTCGGTCAGCAAGACTCTTTGAGCCCTTTTTATTTTCATCTTTTTCGTTATCAATTGCTTCAAGTTGTGCATTTACAAACTCTCTAGAAGTTGTAATTCTATCTCCGCTTTCTCCTCTTCCAAAGGCCATACTGTTTCCATTGTTGTCTACAACAACGATTGAGCCCGTAAGTAGTTTTCCAGTTTTTTTATCTACATCTCCCTTTGCAGTTGGAATAACAGAGAAGTCTGCAATAGCACCAGATTTTTTGGCTATTTCTAAAACTGCTTTTGTTTCATCTACAGTTTTTTTAAGACCTTTTCCTAATCTAAAATCTTCTAAGTTGTTATAAAGAGCATCCATTTTCCTATAGGTTCGTGATTCTGCAACCTCTGGATATTTTTCTGGTATTCTTTTTTCAAAAACTTCTTTTACATAGTCATCATTTATAAGAGATACAATAGGCTTTCCATCTGGACCTTTACGTGGATTCCCATCTGCATCTAGGTTAAGTTTTTCTTCTTTTACAATGTCGTATATTAATTGATCTATTTTTGCTGCATCAAATTTTGATATCCCAGATGCAGAGAACTTATCTGGAAGTCTTTTCCATTCTTCTAAAAAGTCTGCTGCTGGGATACCTTTACCAGCCATTGCTCTGTTATAATCTTTATCAAATTCATACATAAGACTGTGATGAGTTGCTATGGTACTTGGTTTACCCAGTGATTTTAAAATAGCATCAAATGCAATAAGTTTGTTTCTGTTTAAAGGAGTAAGGTTTGGAGATTGTAGAATATCAGCAATAGGTCTTTCTACACCCTTACCAACATGTGATGCCTGAGTAGGCTTATCCATTCTGGTTGATCTTGTTTTTTCTGTTGCTATTTTTGCTGCAGCAAGTGCTTCTACTGGATTTTGATTAACCATTGCCTCAATGATTGGTCTGTTGGCTGGATCTTGTGCTGCTTCTTTTGGAATGACTGCTTCTCCTGGAGTAAGAAGTGCATGAACTGTATCACCACTCCCAATACCTGGAACTGATGTTGTTCCACTAGAATATTTAAGTTTAGGCTTAGGCATGCTCTTACCAGCAGGAACTCCTGTAAATCCTGCCTGTGCTGCTATCGCTCTTCTGTACGCATTGGCAAGCATGTTAACTGCAGTTGCTTCAGATGTAAAAGTTTGCTTAAGTTTAGTGTGGACTTGATCAAGAGATGCTGCTACTGCTGAGGCTTCTAACTGTTCTTTAGTTAGATAGTTTGTTTGATCCCCCAAAACCTTGCTTGCTGATCCAGTCTTGTTGTACATAGACTTCATTCCTGCAAATAATTTAATTATGTTAGCAACAGCATTTGCAATCAAACCAAATGTCATAAGAAGAATTGGACCAACTCCTGCTACAGCAACTGTAAATATAGTCAAAAACTTTTTACTACCATCTCCAAGATTATTGAACTTGTCAAGTATTTTTCCAACAAATTCAACAATAGGTGTAAGTGCTTTTAAGAACTGCTCTCCCACAGGAGCAATGGCAACCTTTAGATCTTCCATAGACTTTTTAAACTTATATGTTGTTGTATTTTGAATCTTGCTTAATTCTCGCTCAGATAAAATTGCTAGTTCTTCTGTTGTTGCATTTGTTAGTTTAAGAACTCTTGCTGCCTGGGTGCCCTCACCTATTACGTTTTGAAATAATGTTGAAAGTCTTGAAAACTGAAACTTGCCAAACAATTGCTCAATAGCACGAGCACGATTAAGAGGATCTAAAGTATCTAGTGCGTTTGCAAAATCAATAACAGTGCTTTTAACGTCGCCTTTGTTGCCTTCTACAATTCCTTTTATATTTACGCCAAGACTTGCTAAAAACTTTGATGCTTTTTCAGATGGATTAATTAACGAAGCAAGGCCAGACTTAAGTGCGTTAGCGCCTTCTGATGCATTAATTCCACCTTCTTTCATAGCAGTAAGGAAGAATGCTAGGTCCTCAACCTGTCCACCAAGTTGCTGAACAACAGGGCCAGCCTTTGGCATTGCTATTGTCAAATCCTCAATAGATACAACAGTTTGGTTTTCAACTGCGTTAAGAAAGTCAATCTTTTTAGCAAGATCCTCTGTTGCAACACCAAACGCATTTGTTACCGAGATTGTTGTTTCTAAAGCCTGAGTCTGTTCTACCCCGCCAAGAACTGCAAGACGAGTTGCTTGTGCAACCTGTGCAGTTAGGTCTGCACCCATCTTACCCATTGCTGCTGCATCTGCAGCCATCTTCATCGTATCTTCTACGGCTACACCATACTTAGTATATTCTTTTGCAAGCAGTTGAATCTGCTTAACCATTTGCTCAGTTTCTTCTTGTGTTGTAAAGAGTTCTCCATACACACGCTTAAATCTAATGGCCTGCTCTTCAAGTTTCATGAAGGTTTTTGAAGCGGTTGTTCCAAGCATTGCTAGAGGAACTGTAAAACCAACCATCAACTGACGACCAGCCCACTGAGTATTCTTACCAAAGTTTAGGAGGTTTGTTGAGCCTTGCTTTAAAAGTTGATTAAGTAGTTGCTGTCTTTGTGCAGCAATGGCAGTCTGTGTGCCAAGATTTTTCATATCTAGAGTTAGAGGTCTTACTGCAATTGCCTGCAAGGATCCATTTGCACCACGACCTAGTTTAATATACTGGGTCTGGATATCCTTTACACGCTCTCGTGCAACCTTGTTGATTGTGTCAAATTCGGTTCTAAATAATCTACCAAATGTTTTTGTTGCAGCGCCAGTGTATCTAAAATACTCTCTTGACGTTAGTTTATTTCTTTCTAAAGAGTCAGTAAACTGCTCTGTGCTTGATGTTACTGATCGCATTGATGCTTGGAATTGTCCAGTAGCATTTATGCTGTTCATCAAGTTCTGGGCTTGATTTGCTGCCACCGCTGCTGCAGCAGTGCCAGACTTGGCCATTTGTGTATGGAAGGCTGATATTTGACGTTGCAGAAGTTTTAGACTTGCTAAAGCATCAGACGTATCAATATTTACATGAATATTGGATTCTACATCAGCCATCCATTAACACCTCTTTATTTAGTTATTTGCAAGGCTACCGAGTAGTGATGCGTCAGAAAGTTTAATTCCTGATGCCTCTTCGACAATCTTGTATACTGTTGGAAGGTCTAGGTTTTCTTCTAGGGCTTCCTTGTCTTCTGCCAATTCTGGCTTGTATTGCTTCATTGCGATTTGAACACAGTCCATTAGCAAATCCATAGACTTTTCGTTATCTTCTGCGACCTTTGCAATATCTTCAAACTTCTTCATAAATGGACGAAGTAGTGAGATCTTAAGTGGTCTGACCTTGATCTTTGTACCGTCGATCAGTGTTACTGTCTTTTCTTCTGTTGTGGCAGTTGCCATTTATTCCTCCTTATAAGGTTTAGTCAATTATACCATAGCGCAGGCTTATTTTTTACTATTCATAAACTTCGTAATCAAGGCCTTGCCCTATTCCAAAACCAGCCTTTTCAGCATTTACGCCCTGCAAGGCAAGAATGTCATTTGCATTTTCAGTTGCCCCTTTGCTAAAGACTCTGGCCTTCATCTCTTCCCATTCATTTCCACTGCCAGAGTTTTTGTCTAAATCTACTCCTTGCATTGCAGCAGAAAACTTTTTATCACTATAGTCTAACTCTCTTTTTATTTTTAAGGTTGCAGTTAACTCTTGCATAGATATGGACGACTCTAACTCATCATAGTCTTTCCAGATCCCCAGTAAAAAAACCTCTGATTCTAGTTTTGCCAAATCTAATGTATCCCAGGTTGATCCGCTATCTACTGCCTGGTCTTTAACAGTATCTTCTGACTTCTCATTAATTTTAATTCCCGCTGCAATATCGATAACTTCATAAATGGTTGGTAGATCCAAACTGTCCTCCAACTCTTCTATTGTTTTGATTGAAGGGCAGTACTGTTGCATTGCAATGAGAGCGCATTGGGCTAACACAGATATAGACTCATCATCAGTTTTTGCCTGCTTAATAGTTTCAAAGGTTTCTAGAAATTGTCTTAAATATTTTATTTTTAAAGGTGCAGCAATAATGACCCTATCATCTACTAATGATATTTTTTTTGTGTCATATATTTTTGTTGCCATTGTATAAGTATACCAAACAGAAAGGCCCAACCCCGAAGGATTGAGCCTCTCATATTAAGTTGTATTATGCTGATGGTGCTGCAAGTGTGCGGTCTACGATCTTACCGTATGACGCATTGTCGTTTGGAAGAAGACGGAATGAAACTTCAAACATTGAAGCCTCGTCACGCTTTGCAGATACTGTTACATTCTCAATTGAGAGTGCACGGTATGCTACATAGATTCTTTCCTTTGCAACTGCTGCAGAACCAGATCCTGGTCCTACTGCTACAATACCACGCTCTAGTGGAACGTCGCCGATATCTCCTGCTGACATTCTTAGTGTCGATAGGTTAGATCCTGTTGCGATTTCCTCATTTGATGCAATTGCTACTAGAAGATTTTCTAGTGTTGCTTCTGCAAAAGATGTATTTAGATTAACTGTCATACCTTGCTTGAATAAACGAGCAACGTCTAGAAGTTGATCTACTGCTACATCACCAAAGTCTGGCTGGAATGCGAGTTCCAAACCGTTTGATGTGTAACCGATGTTTGTGAAATCATTGTCGTTTGACAAAGTTTCCTTATAGGATGTTGTTGATGCTGTCATTGCTGGAAGATCAGTGTTCGCTTGTGCGTCAGTGATGTTTCCTGTTGCGTCTACATATCCGATTGGGCCATCATGAGTAAATAGTGCTGCTGCACCTACGATGATGTTACTACTTGAACCACGGCTGTATGCCATATATTTCACCTCTTTCATTTTATTAAAAGGGGGTTGTTTCCTCAGTACAATTATAACACCCTTTATTAAAGGTTATCTTCTGGCCAAACTGGGTGCCAGTCGTAATCTATGATTATCTTATTCCCCGCATAAGTACGGGCTGTTCCAAAGTCAATAATATCTCTGGTTTCTTCTAGTTGGTATATCTTAAAGTTATGGAAGAAAACTGGCTTAGACTCTGCATCCCAAGTTCCTGGGTTTGCTGCTGCCCATTCATTAAGGTCTTTTGCTGAGTCGTCTGCATTATCTAGCAAATCGCTTACCTGCTGCTGGACAATTATCATGGTTCTTTGTGCTGATGGACCTGTAGCATAAAAATAATAAAGCAACTGTTCACATTTTATGTATGGGAATGGAGTTCTTCTCATTTTAAACATTCTATCGTAGACCCCAAAGACTCCATTGCTTTGTGGAAATGTCTCTGTCAAAGCGTCTATTTCTGTTGGTAGTGTAGGAAAGAACATTGTTGTTTTATCTGGACTAAAGTTTGGATTTACTTTTTCTGCCAAATATGCATTAATAATTGTGGGTGGATGATGAATGTCTGCCATTATGCACCCAACCCTGCATTAGCAATCCAGCGATATCCCGTTGAAATACCTTTAGATCTTCCCAACTTCTTTCCTGCTGGCATATCTTTTTTATATACTTGGGGATTCTCAAGATATTTTGCAATACCGCTTGTTCTTAAAAATGCTTGTGAGAAAAACTTATTAAAGAACATATCAAATACCTTTTCAAAACCACCTTCTACTTCCGTTCCTCCAGGATTTAAAATCTCAACTGGACCACGAGTAAATACTGTCTCCCCATTGTCCTCAAATGCTAAAACCTGTGCAGACCTAGGCCTGATTGTAACTGGAATACCGTTTTCCATAATCCTTGCTTTATCGTAAAAAGGAGTTCGTGATCCATCCTTGATTGATCTTGACTGACTAAAAGATGATTTAAAAGATAGACCCAAGTTACTTACTGTATACGATATGTCGTAAAGTCTTGCGTCTGGGCTTCCAGTTAGATTCCACTCATATATGTGATGAAGCATCTGAGGATTTACCCTTGCGTTTGAGTCTATAAACTCTTTCATTACCTCGACTGTTTCCATTCCCATGGTCTTTAAAAATACTGTCTTTCCTTTTTGCACACCGTCTAAAAATCCAATAGAGTAGTTAACTATATTACTCATATCTTTTTTAAACTGCTTTGAGTTAAATGTTGTTATCATACATCACCTGACTGATTCTCTGATCTTCTTATTACTAACTTGTAGGACTCTACAGTTCCAAACGGTCCAGCAAAAGGCTCAAAGGTTGCTATTTCAAAAAGTGTGCCTTTACCAGATCTAGGACCAGATGTCTCCATGTAGATAAGGTTACCTTCTTGATCTTTAATGTCAGATATCAAGATATTGGTTAAAGCATTCTTACTATCAAGAGAAGATATTCTGATATCAGACTTTGATCTTCCGACAAGAATTGAATTTTGTGTAATGTTGACATTTGGCTTTACTTCTTCTTTAAATGCAGAACCTCCAGTACTAAAACTACATGCAAAAACTCTATCTAAAACCCAGTGCTTTTTGATTGAACCAAAGTCTCCTTGTTCTACTATTGGATGATATACAGATGCCTGCATTGGAAACATAAAATCTGGTGTCTCACAAACTGTCATTACAACACACCAATTTTTGTAATAGACTTAGCATACTTAGAAAGTATCTTATCTACGATTATATTTCCTGTTCCTTCGAAAAGACCCTTGTCAAACTGAATTCTAAACTGATCTGTATTGTAAGAAGAAATGAATCTCTTGTAATAGTCTAACTTACCACACTCAATGTCATGAACTAGCATTTCTGTTGCTCGAACAATGTCTGATGGAACGGCTGTATATCCATGCTCTACTGTAATCCGATAGTCCCAAGTCTTGCCAAACCCTCTGTACACGAACTGTGGATCAAGAGAATCTGATGCTGCTGCTGGCAATACCAGTGGGGCAGACTCTGCACGATTAATATTGTCTAGAGACTTCTCAACAATTGCTGTCTTATCTGATGTAACTTCGTACTGTCTATCTTCTACCAACTTATTATTTTCGTATACTTCTAATACCTTTTTTACATCATCCCAGATAGGTAGGTAGTCTGATCCAGTTCCTGTAAAATTTAAAACCTTTTTCTTGTAGTAAAATCCTTCTGTTATTATTGAATCAATAACTGCTCTTGCAATTTCTTCATTTATGGCGTATGTCGCTATGTCAGATGCTGTGCTTGCTTTTGTTGATGGATCTACATACGGTCTAACTATTTCGTATGTTTCATCTTGCAAAAAAACTTCGTTTATTGTTCCAGGACTTTTAACAATCTCAACTCTATAAGAAGAGTCATACTTTCCTGGTAAAGATATGTCAAGAATGTTTCCTGCTGATTTATTTAAAAATGTTAATGATGATACTGAAAGATCCGCCATATCCGTTATGGTAACAGTTATAGGTGATGATGCTATTCCCGCAGGAACTACAAAATCAACAGATATATCTGCATATGGCGAAACTCTCAATATTTCCATATCTAATTACCCAAAAGCCTTCTGGACTTCTTCAGGTGTTGCAATGCGAACGTGTCCACGGGTTAGCCACTTATCTGCTTGCGCCTTTGTGACAATATTGTAACCCTTAGTAATTGAGCCAACTTCTTCCCAACGAACACTCTTTGTTGAGTGGATCGCTACCTTTTCTGTAAGGTCTATTGATGGCTTAACATCTTTCTTTGGGCCATCGGCTGCCATTGATCCAATAGCACCTGTCTTTGTAAATCCTAGTGATTGAACTGGATCTTCTGATGCTGGTGCTTCTACAACTGCTGCAGGTTCTGCAGGTGCTTCTTCAGCAACTGCTTCAACAACTGGCTCGGAAACTGGTGCTTCTACAACTGCTGCTTCTGCTAACTTGGCTTCTGCTGCTTCTTTAACTTGCTCTGGTGTTGACCAGTATCCAACTGCAGACTCTTGCTTCTCCGCTAATTGCTCTGCTAATGTTTTATTATTTTCCATTGTATCCTCCTTGTTTGTATTATATCATTAAAGTATTAAGGGGGACAGGAGAGTGAACTCCCGCCCCCCATTAAAGGTACTGTTTACAGACTATGCGTCTGCTGCAGCGTCAGCGAATGCGATTGCATCCTCTTCTTCCCAGTTGATACCGAAGCGAACGAATACAGTGTATTCAATTGTATCCTTCTTCGCTACGTACTCACGGTTTACAGTGATGTCTCTTTGGAATCCCCATACACGGTTTGCAGGGAATGTCAAATCGATATAGCCTGCTGGGTAGTAAGGAACTTCCTGAACTTCGATTCCGAGAACACGAGTTGTACGTGCTCCACCGAATGTCTGTCCGATACCATCAAGGTATGACTGGCGGTTTGCTTGGGTTGATCCTGGGACCTGTCCAGCAAATGCTTCTGCTACTGCATCAGCAAGTGTACCGTTGTTCTTAACGATTCCACCGAATGCATCTGTACCTGCGTAGAACTTAAGATTGTTCTTAAGTGCACGGTACTTACGTGGCATTGCATTGATGATGCCCTGCATTACATCAGGTGTCCAAGCATTATCTGCTACGGTTACTACTGACTCATGTGCATCTCCGTTTGTCTTTACCTTATTGATAAAGCCTGGCATGATTGACAAGAATGCTCCTGTTGCACCATCACCATTGATAGCGAGATCTTCGATATCGTTTGCGAATGCGTTGGTCATCAAGCGTACCAAGTGATCTTCTAGAGCGTCACCTTCTACACCATCTTCCAATGATTCTGCTGTTACTTCCCAATCAAGACGAATCTTCTTGGTAGTAAGTTCGACCTTAGAGAATGTTGCACCTGTGTTTGTGTAGTTACCAACTGCTTGCGCTGCTGCACGAATTACACGCTCACCGACGTTTACCTTCTCAAGTTCCATAGAATTAGCCTTCATTGTTACACGACGGCCATCCTTTGCTAATACTGTTGCATCCCAAACATAGTCGATAAAACGACGTGCCTGCTCAGGGCGCAAAATTCCAGAAGCCGCTGAACCACTAGGGTTAACAGCGTTTGCTCCGCTTGTAGATCCAAGAGTTGCTGTTGGAATGTTACCAAGTGTATCTGCACCTGGGTTACTTACTCCACCAATTCCACCTGATGCGAAAGCACCTTGACCCTGGTAAAGACCTGGTGTTGTTCCACCTAGATCTCCCGCAGCGCCTGGCTGGTTTTTGATTATTTCTTCTGACATATTGTCACCTCCTAGTGATTTGTTCATTTGAATAGATCGGCTGTTTTGAGGAAACTACCGCCCCATAGGGATTTTTCAACCATTTCAGGTTGAGACTGGAAGATATCGCCGATATCTCCAGACTTTCGGAATGCGGTGTCTGCTTCCACAGCGTCTACTCGTTTTCCAAATTCATTAAATTCACTTGACACTGCTGCAATATCTTTTGCAACTGCTGCAAATGAATCCTTTACTGTGTCGACATCGACCTTTGAAGACTTAAGAAGTTCTACTTCTGCTTGCAAAGACTTTACTGTTGACAATAGATCGCTAAAGGCTGATGTTAGATTATTCTTGATTTCTGCAATTGCTTCTACAACTACATCATCTGACTTAGATACGTCTGCGTCTGAGCCTGCTACTTCTTCAACTGTTTCTGCAACTGGTGCATCTTCAGTCTCTGTTGCTGGTACTGAGTCTGACTTAACAACATCTGCTGTTTCTGTCTCTTCTGCCTTTGCAACTTCTTCGGTAACTTCTTCAACCACGGCATCTGCCTCTGGAGCGACCACAACATCTTCAACTACATCTGTCTTTTCAACTTGTGTTTTTGATTTTGTCATAGGTTGTACCTCCTTGTTAATCTTAGAAGTATTAATGCCTTTAGCACTATCAACTAAGAATTTTATCATGTCTATCTTTTCATTATCCGTTTTTTCAACGAAACCTATATTTGCCATTTGCTCACCAGTAGTTGGACTTAACTCTGATTCATTTTCTGAAACCATTACAATTCCTGATTCTTTATCATAAAAAACATTTTCTAAAACTGTTTCGTCAGCCTTAATAATATCTACTCCGTCAACTTTTTCAACAGATACAATATTTGCAAACTGATTTGCTGGGGAATCTACAAGACTCAACTCAACCAAATCGTATTGCTTAATAATTCTAATTGCTTTATCTGACTTTTCATCAAACCCATCATCCCACTTGTTCATTCTTCCACCAATAGAAAAACCAGCAAGGGTTCCATCTAGAACCTTTTCCCAAGTATCTTGTGCACCCTTTGAAACATATGCTGATACAAATACTCCATTATAAAACTTCTTTGATTCTGGATCAAAATACTTTTCTGCTTTAAAGTTTACCATCTTGCCTACTGCTAGTGGCTGGTGCATTTCTCTAATATTACCTCGGAATTTTGCAAATGCTTCCATTGATGCTTCGGCTGTTACAATGTCATCTTGCTTATCGATATTGTCCAAAGATGCAAATCCAGAAACGATTCGTCGCTCTTTGTCTACCTTACTAAAAGGCATTGAAAGACGTAGATTATTCCCATCAGAATTCCAATGGGCTTTAGATATATTGCTCACCATTATATTATAAACCCCCTTTTATACATATATCACAATGTGGACATATTGGACACTAAGAGGTGCTTCGGCCCTCTCCCTTTGGATTCCTTCCAGCAACTGTAGAAGTGCTGTCAGAATTGTTATTTGTTCTTTCAGAGTCTCTTGCTCTTGTTGTATTTGCTTCTGCTGCGGTTGTTGGCTTAAGGTCTAAGACCTCATCTCCACCATCTCTCTGTGGCATATCCAGAACAACTCTAGCCTCATTAGGAGTAATGATTTGATTCTTTACATATCTTTCAAGAATCTGAGACTGTGCAATTTCATCTGTTAGTGTCAACTCGTTAAACACAAACTCAATAATATCTGTCTTTTCACGAATGATCTTATTGATCATTTTTTCAAGTTGCCTCTGTGCTGGTCTTGCAACCTGCTCCTTAAAGGTGCGATCCTGTGCAAGTGCTGCTGCAATAGATCCAGAATCGCCACCTCCAAGTTTAGACAGTGGCACTTGATGTGCTACTAGGATGTCATCACGGTTTTGCTTACGATACTCTTTAAATGAGCCGTCCTGTATACCGTCTTCGATGGGCTCCATTTTAAATTCAACTTTATTATTTTCGCTATCACCTGGAAGTGGAATATATAGCGTTCTGTGAGACTGCCCTCTGAGACTTGTTTGTAAGAATCTAAACATCTTATCTTCTGCATCACCAGAAAGTTTCGCACCCTTTAATGTTACAACATATCTTGGGACTGCTTTGTTTGCAAAATAATCAATATTGTATTGTGAAGCAAGAGAGTCTCCATGTAGTGAGTTTATAGCCGACATAATGTCTGGCACTCCGTAAAATGTGTTTAGAGGTGAGTACTGCTTAAAGTGAATAATTTCATTTGGTCTAGCATCTGTTGTTAGTGGGTTTTGGTTCTTTGCTCCAAAGTTGCGGAAGTAGACAATCTTGTTTCCAATGATCTGTACATATCCGTCTTTGATTCTTCGTACTCGCATTGTTGTTGCTGGTATATGTCCAACGTATCCAATTTCTCCACGAGTTGTTCTTCCAATTTCTAAATAACCATTACCAGTAGACTGAAGGTCTGTATAAACTTTTTCCATTGTTGCTGTAAATGAGTCATCATCATTAAGTGACTCTAGCCAATCACGCATTTCAATCTTTGCTCGTTCAATTCTCTTTCGTGCCTTTTGTGTTGCGCTATTATCTTCTGATGCTTCAAGTCTCATCATTGTTCTTGGAGAAACCTTAAACTCATAACCAAGGCCAACAATGTTTTCGACCTTTGCATCAATTGCTGCGTGGTTTGCAAATGATGTGTCGTAATAGTTTGCTAATTCATATAGGTTCCATGGAGGGGTAATAACATCAAACATTCCATAGCCGTTTACATATACTAGACCTGGGTTAATTTCTTTTGACTGTGCTCCGTCAATACCGCTTTTTCCAGCAAGTGCTGCAGTTGTATATTGAGTGGTTGGCTCAACCATCTTAGATGACATTCTGCTTGTTCTTCTTTTAAAGTTTGCATCCAAACCATCTAAAGTTTTTAATGTTTCCCAGTTGCCACTAAACGGATCTGACTTTGCAAAAGTATCATCTTTTTTTACTGCTTCGTCAATTCTTGCACCAATTTCATATTCGTTGTCTTGCATGATTACTCCTCGTCACCATACTTAGCAATTGTATCTTTCGCTGCCTGAACTGCACCAAGGTCGTTTAGAGAAGGGATAAGTCCAGCATTCAATCTATCAACCTGTTCTGAATATTCTTCTTCGCTGACCCTTGTTAGTCCTGGAACAAACACACATGTGCCATCTCCTGGATCACCATAATGCATTGCAGTCTTTTTTAGTTCTGCCATTCTAGATATATCGTTTTTATCTGAAGGAATATTTAGAACGGAACCATTTCCATCCGTAAACCACTTGCCATTTGCTTTTTTATATACATAGAGACCCCAGTCATAGTTCTTTTCAATGACTTGTCGTCTTACATTTTTTACAATCGGTTCACCAGTTTTTGGGTTTATTAACGAATCCATAACCATAAGTATACCATACTAAACTGGATCAACAACCACCTGGCTCCAATTTACCTCAGAGTATGCCGTATACTTGTAATTTCCAAACCTTAAAACCTTTTCATCGTCTACGATGATCTTGTTTGTGCCCGTATAACTCTTATAAACTTCAGATGGGTTTACTCCATAATAACTTGTTTCTGAAAGAACAAGAACTTTATTCCAGTTAAAGGAGCCAACATTCCAAAATTTCCAGTCTAATTCTCTAGAATTGAGTACCTTAACTCTAAACCAAGGCCTTTCAGACACATTCTGAACCTCTTGCAGGTTGGTTGATTGATAGAAGGATATGTTGTTAAATAGTAATGGTCCAGTTAGTCTGATTGCCCCCTCGAAAGACGAGAAGTCTAGGCTGTCTGCAAAACTAATACCAAGGAATCCCCAGTCTTGTAAAGTGACAACGGGCTCTTTTACAAGTTTGCCATTCCAGTAAAACCCTATGCCATCTTGAATTAGCCCAGTCTTTTCATCAATTGCGTATATTTTTGCTCGTCTACCGCTTGGATCGCAGGCAACAAGATAGAATTTAATATGCATGCCTTTGCCTTCTATCTCAAAAACCTGTGTTGGCGCATAGGGGAAATAATCTCCGTCAAATCTAATTGCAAGTTGTGCTGCGATAACTTTAAATCCATCTGCTCTGCTTGAGTTGATTGGAATCATGAGCCCTCTATTTACTAAAGGGTCATAGGTTCCTTTTAACTGAATACCGCTTGTCTTTGTTAAATAAAGATATGGAGATGAGGCATTGTATATAGAAAATGGATTATTTTTCTTAAAATTATAATAAATTCCAGTTTTTGTATAAGGGTATATAGAAGTTCCAAATCTTGTACCAATTGGGCTGGCGTTGGATTCGTTTAATGCTTGTGATGCATAGGAAACATTTTTAATACTTACATTGTTTACTTCAGAATTTTTTATATTTATGTCTATATGTGTTACGATTGACAAGTCATTAAAATCAACTCCAGAAGGAGGATAGATAATCATGTTGTCTACAACCTCGTACTTTGTTGTCATCCAATCTACACCTGGAATTAAAACACCATTTCTTGCAGGCCTTTCTAATTTAGTAAAATATTCTGAAACTGCGTTGGCTCCTAGTTCAGTATATTGAAAGGTTATATACGTTTTCACAAGTGATCCGTCAGTATTATATTTATAATCTTTTGAGATTTTGTTTTTTAAATCTTCATAATCGTTATACCCAGTAAACAAATAATTATCTAGGGACTCATATGTTCTTTGTACTGGAGAACTATACTGATCATTAAGTTCTTGGTATGTCCATTCTACTGGATCAGTTTCTATAGCAATTGTTTTTGTTGGAATTGGATAGTTAACATTAAACTGAATAAAATCAAGGTCAAAATACTTATCTCCTCTTTTATCAAAAACAGACTCTGCAAAATATGTTAAAGGAAGATTGTCTTCCCAGTAGGCATTTGCTGCAATAGCAAGAGTGTACTTGTCAAACAAAATGTCTGGGACCAGGGTATAACTTGCTGTATGTTCAATCAAAAAATCTTCCTCTAAAAGTATTACCCCTCCTCCAGATATTGCTCCTGGAGAGACATCGGTTAAACCTCCATATGGTGGCAAAGAAGTGGTGTCAATACCAGCATCAATATCTATCAGTTGATTATTTTGATAAGCAAAGAACAAGTCTTCATTTAGTTTTGGAACTCCTATTTCATTGAACAAACTTTTAATTTTTTGAAAATTATACTTCGTTGCAAACCCAATATTATAGATCTTGCCATCAAATGTTGCTGTATTAGTTTTATCTCCACCAACATACATTCTCAGGTCTCCCAATGATCCAAAAAACCCTGAAACAGGATTTCCAAAAACTTCTATAAACCTAGGAATATTTACGCCTACTTCAAAAAATTCATTTTGATTTAGTACTTCAGAAGAATACAGAGTTTCAGTTTTACCATTTGAACTAATAATATATTTTAATGTATTGTTTTCTACCTGTATTTTAAAATAATTAGATGTGTTTTCTTTTTCAATTTTAAAAAGTATTTGTGGAGTTGTTACGTTTCCTTTTAATTGAAAGCACCCATAAAATGCTGATATAGGTGTTTTTAAAACATCAAAGTTTTCAAAGAAAAGGTAACCAGAAACAGAGTTCCAAGAGTTGTTTGGCTTAAAAGAAAAATAATCTTTTGTGTCATAAAAGAAACTTGCTGTATCTTCTATACGATTAGAGACCTTATTGTCTTCAAATAGTTCTGACTTTGTTTTAGATGAAAGTACAACCTGTGGAAGTGGATGAGACATTACAGAAAGTGATCTGTTTGATGCGTCGATGTTGTCGCTAAATCCCTGATTCCAAGAACCTGTTTTTGGATAAGAGTAGTTTGCTGTATAGTCTGCAAACGAATAATCAATCGTAACAGAGGTTCCACTATATGACGAATTAATGTTTTCTGGAATCTCGACACCTTGACCAAATACATACCTTCTTTTTGCGACTTGGTTGGGAACTAGGTACGGGTAAATTCCAACGCAGTCTAGATCTATAGGAGAAATATCTTCGTAAGCATAAAAACCAATCCAGTCTTGATCTTTTGTATTGTTAAGTTTTGATGGAAGGTTTGCCAGTGATTGAGAGTAAGGAATAGATATTACCTCTTCTCCATTAATCAAAAGAGAGGCACTGTCTTTTCCAACTTTTAAATGAACAAGCATTGGCCTTGTCCACTCACCAATATAGTTAGTTTTATATTCATTTCCAATTTTTAAACCTATTGCTGGACCATCTACATATATTCCGTCAGAAGATGCTATGGGTCCAATGATTCTTTTGGTTTCATTAGAATAGGAATTTATCCTTAGCCACATTTCTAGAGTGTACTGCTTGTACTGTCCATCCTTATTTAACATTCCAAGTCCAGGAACAATCAAAGATGGAAGACCAACATTTTCATACAAGGTTGTATGTCCATAAGTTCCATATACTAGGGGTATTCCAGAATTTTTTGCTTTTAACATATTGTCAGAAGCAAGGTAGTATGCATTTAACTCCTGAAGTCCGTAACATTTTGCAACTATTCCCTTTTGTGGAGCAATAGATATGTTTGATGGAATATTTTCTGGAATAGTTCCCAGGGATGTTGATGCAAACTCTTCTGACCACTGGCCAAAAGTTATTCCGTTTATTTTAAATGCATTTTCTTTTTCTACGTTTCCTACAAAATTAATCTTAATAACAAGTTTAATTTCAAGGGCATCTTCAGGAATGTCAAACGTTTCTGATATAAAAATCCAACTATTATTTATTACTGTGTCAAAATTCTTTAAATGGCTTATCTCTTGACCGCTTGTCGTATCTGTATACTGATACCCAATTTCAAAACCAGAGACATACGAACTTTCTGAATAGATATATGTGCCAAGAGAGAAGGTTCTTAGATATTTATTTAAAATAGAAGAACTAAAAGTGTCTTTGCTTCTTAGCGTTACTGAAGCATTTTTTCTATCGGGTGTTGGATCTGCTATGATCCTTCCCACATAACTTCCAGGAAATGGCTCTCCCACAGACTCTGGATACGCAGCAACTGTGCCACCAAAGATCTCCCACCTTGGAATAGAGGATAATACTCTTTGCTCGTTAGAAATTAAAGAAATATAGTCTGCATTATCATCAAGTGCCCAGAGACCAATAGGGTGCTCAGCAAAGACTTTTTCTGCATATAGGTTTGATGAAGTAGACATTATAGGTCTATTTTACCACAGAAGACTACTTGTTTATTTTAATTTCACAGTAATCTGTTGTGCAGTACATCTCACCTTGAGCCTCAAGATTTTCTGCTCCATCATAAATAGCAGCAAAATCAATGTGCTTCAACTTGCCGATATAGGACTCATACTCTTCTTCCGTGATCTGAGTGTATGGTTGCTGAGGGTAAACAGTGTTTCCCATTGGAAGGAATGAAACTGCCTTTAGTTGTCCCTCGTACATATGAAGTGCTGGAACAACATGCTTTGACTCTGTTTCCTTGTCAAATGAAAGCGTTACAGAAACACCATTATCAGACCAGTACTTCTGAGCAGTTGCAGCAAGTGCAATCTTCTCAAACAATGTTACATCCTTTTCAGATCGTGGATGACCTGACTTAATTGGAAAGTAAACTACTGATGTATTTGCTGATACTACGTCATCTTCAATTGTGTACCCCGCTGCTTTGAACAAGTGCATCATTGGGTCTGTGTTTCCAAATCGAACTGCACGAAGGAAGAAGTTTCCTCCAGGTCCCCAGTGTACTCCAGGAGTTGCACCAGAAAGAATTGAAACTGATCCTGATGGCTTAACTGTTGTTACACGAATTGATTCACGAACACAAAGCCATTCTGAATACTGATGATCGTAGTGACGAATCTTGTTGTATCCTTCATCCATCCACTCACGAACAATTGGCAAACCCTTTTGATCTGCAAAAGATGCAATACCTGTTAGCGATGTGCCAATACGACGATTTCGTTGCATGATACCGTTTGTCTGTGGCCAGTGTGTTGGAACAAGTGTTACAGTCTTTCCATAGAGGTATGCAAACTTCAGGGTACGCAGGAAGTCTTCCTTAGACTCATGACGATTCAAGTGCACTTCTACAAGTGTACATAATTCGTATGACTCCAATGGCTGCTCCGCACATGGGTTAAATCCCATCACACGATAATCCTTACCGTCTGGCGCATCCTTTAGTCGTCCATAATTACGAGCAACATCAAGCCAGATAAAACCTGGTTCTCCGTTTTCTGTAATTAAATCTACATAGTCTTCGTACTTTGTTCCTACTTCTGCTGAAATAGAATTGTTAGACATCCAAGCCCAACCTGGATTCTCTGGATCAAATGAGTTGCGCTCTGGGAATAGTTCTGAATTTTTTAGATTCATGAATGTCTCATCCCCTGCATTTCCTAAAGCAAGTGTTGCTGACCTACGAACATTGCCTGATACAACGCAAGTACCAATGAGGTTTACAAGGTCTACGATGGCACGAGAATCTAGTGTTTCTCCGCCTCTGGAGCCTATTACACGGTCTATCTGGTCGTGCAACTTGATAAGGGGTGCAGGTCCTGATGCAACGCCTCCAAAGCCCTTAATAGGGGCTCCAAGTGGTCTGATTAAGTCATAGTTAAATTTTTGAATACTCTGGTTGGCTCTGAGATAGGAGTTGATTAGAAGTCTTACAGACTCTACCCAACCTTCACGAGTGTCTGGAATTTCGAATATCTGTTCTGGTTCTGTTGGGGTATAGATTGAGAAATTCTTATCCTGTCCCACTGTATCAAACCCTACACCAATGCCAAGCATCAGTGCATCCATCACCCAAGCAAATAGTGCTCCTGGATCATTCTTGTCAAGATCCTTTGTTGAAACCATTGCACAGTTTTGTAGTGCTGCAGAGTTCTTCTTCTCCATAGTCATAGGAGTTCCAAAGGCCCACATACCTCGACCTGGTGGTGTCCACTTTAATTCAAACATTCTTTGGAATGCTTCTTGTGCAGACTTCTGAGCCTTATAGTCATTCCATGGCAAACGGTTTTCTTTAGCATGATTCTTTTGCACTGAATACATACCCTCGATTACACGACGACAAACCTCATGCCATCTTTCCTTAGTTCCATCTTCCTTCATGCGAGAATATGTACGAATAAAAGTAATCTCTCCAAGTGAATTTTCTGCTGCATCCTTAAACCCAAATGGGCTTTCTTGGCTTTTGAACTTTTCTACGAAGTCCTCTGGAAGTTTAAAACTAAAAAAATCTGACATGTTTATCGTCCTTTCAAAAACGGATTAAGACTTAAGTATACCAGAGTTTTATGAAAAGCAAAACTCTACCTAAAGTTGGAGTTGACAGTTTTACTTATATGTTTTCTTTTGCCAAAACTTTAGTCTATATCCATTTTGAAAACTAGATCGAACTCTTCCTCTTTGCTCTTCTACTTTTGCTGCTGAGAAGTTTTTATCTAATTCCATAGTCCATTCTTCTCTCTTAAATGGAAAAACCTGAAACATTGGAGTTCCTTGTTTTATAGTTCCTTTAAAATTCTTTTTTACTAAAAACGAAAGATGTCCATCAGTGAAATAGTTGTCGGTATCAACGACTGCATCAATAGACTTTAGTGGTGAGACTGGCTGATGGATTGGGTTTGTAAAGAATGTACTGTAACCTTTATCAGTTTGTACCATCCAGGTAGGATGAATTCTTAATATCTTATTGCAATATATGTCTTGATCTATAGGCAAATGAGATACTTGTTCTGGATTGTGCTCACTTATTAATGCAGTATAGTATTTGTTCATATGAATAGGTAATTGAATATTAACATTTCCATCAGTTGTATCTATGTATATATCGCATGGAACTTTTAGTATATATCCCATTGACATAGCATCAAAAAATGCTTGACACTTTTTTACAGTAAGTCTCATTACTCCTCTATCAGGAATATCGCTTCCTCCTGCAATTGCTGGCTGCTCTTTATACCACGAAGGGACATTTTTTGTACCTGGCTCTGGCTCTGGAACAATGTTCGTCAACGCTGGGTACATCTGAAGAAATCTAATAGTATTCATGTAAACCTTTCGTTACTTTAATTATATCACATTAAATGCTTTGCCATAAGGCTGGATCTTGTAGTCCTAAAAGACTACTTGGTGCGACATAGAAGTGCAACAGGGTTTCATCATTATCTACCACTGTTGAGTTATCTATCCCGCCAGATATAAGCAATAATTC
>Ga0247723_1000208_pt1 | contig 37808 bp, 56 predicted proteins | sample MSEWelMarce5H_FC_FD_189079 | JGI IMG/M metagenome (GOLD analysis project Ga0247723, IMG submission 189079) | Subsurface sediment microbial communities from gas well in West Virginia, United States - MSEEL Well Study Marcellus 5H_FC | ecosystem: Environmental > Terrestrial > Deep subsurface >... | reverse complement strand
CTATCCTTTAAGGGTGTGGTATCCTTAGAGGGTAGCCTAATCACTAGATTAGGAGATGGAGATAAGATGGAGATAATCCAAGAGTTTAGTATAGATGGCGTTGCCACCTACCTAAGCACTTACTTTGGTGAGATATGGCTACCCCATAGAACGCTGATAATCCTAGCGATTATGGCTATCACCCTTAGAAGTATCAAGTTATTCAGAGAACGCAAGTAATATGGATAACATAGTGATAGAGATAACTAAAGATGAGTTGGAGTTAATCCGCAAGTCTTTAAGAACTCAGGAGAACTGGTATGTTCGGTCAGACTTTAAGAGTATGGCTACTGCTACCAATTTGCTACGCAATAAAGTTAATGATATAATGATAGAGTTAGAACTTCCAATAAAGTAAGGAGTTGATGTGCCTATTGATGATGAGTTAATCGAGTGCGCTAGTTGTGCTATCGGTATCTCGCCAGATGATTTAGCCACTACTTTAGGTGGTGATGCGCTGTGCGTTGGTTGCCGTATCTATTGTGAGCGTTGCGATAACTATGATTATGAGGATAACTCTAGGTATGTAGAAGGTTGCGGTACATGGTGCGAACCTTGCGCTGATAATCATACCTTCTGGTGCGAGAGTTGTGAGAGTTTATACTCTGACAATGATAGCAGTTATCAAGTAGCAGATATTGACCAGTATTGGTGTCAAGATTGTTGCGCTAATAATGCTCATTGGTGCGATAGTTGCGATGAATATAACCGAGAGGCTTGTGAGAATTGTGATGATAGCCGTAGGTTGATTAACCAATACTCTTACAAGCCTGACCCTATATTCTATGGCAACTCTAAGGATAATCTATACTTCGGTATAGAACTAGAGATGGAGATTAGAGATGGAGATTTATCCGCAAGTTCTGAATATGTGATGGAGATGATGGGCGACTTTACCTATCTCAAAGAGGATAGTAGTATAGGTAGCGGTGGCTACAAGGGGTTCGAGATGGTATCTCACCCTGCTACCTTCGATTACTTCACTAACAATAAGAACTTGTGGACTACCTTAGATTATCTAAAGAGAGTTCATACTGCTAGGAGTTGGGACGCTAAGAGTTGCGGACTACATATACATATAAGTAGAACTGGCTTTAAGTCAGGCGCACATACTCATAGGTTCTTATCCTTAGTCTATAAGAACTCTGATAAGATGATGAAGTTGGGTGGGCGCAGGACTACCTATGCCAAGTTTAATGATGTGTATAAGTATGATGAGTTCGATAGACCATACTTCACACTAGCAGATAAGGTTGCTCACCCTAGCAACGCTATGACCGAGAGATATTCTGCGGTAAATACGCAGAACTTACACACCTTAGAACTCAGGTTCTTTAGAGGGACTATGAACCCTGATGGTGTGCTTAGTGCTATACAATTAGCACACGCAACAGTAGAATACACACGCAACTTGACCCTATCAGATGTAAAGATGGGTGCTTTAAGTTGGGCGTGGTTCGCTGATTGGATACAAGCCAACAATGGTTTATATCCTGAACTCTATATGCGTATGAGTAGAGTGGATAAGTTAGTAGTAGATAGTAAAGAGTTAGTCCAAGCATGAGAGAGGAGTTAGTATGTGTTTGTTAGTAGTGTGTAATCCTAATTCTACACCTAGTAAAGATGACCTAAAGATGGGTGCGTGTAAGAACCCACATGGCTTTGGGTTTGCGATAGATACTGGTTCAGGTATTATATCTGAGCGTAGTATGTCCGCTAAAAAATCTATCGCTAGGTTCTTAGAGTTGCGTGAGCAATACCCTGATGGCTACGCTATGTGGCACGCTAGGTATGCTACTCATGGAGTTAAGAACGAACTCAACTGCCACCCATTTAAGGTAGTAGGTGAGCACGATACTTATCTAGCGCACAATGGCGTGCTAGATATTCATATACCTAAAGGTGATAAGCGTAGCGACACTAGGATTATGGCAGAGGAGTTATTGCCAAGACTAGGTGGTGTGTCTGCCCTTGATGATGACTATGTATATGATATGATAAGTTCGTGGGCTAGTGGCAACAAGGTAGTAGTTATGACCAAAGACCCTAGAGCACAGTACAAGATTTATATTATCAATGAAAGTCTAGGTAGTTGGGACGATAATGGTATATGGTGGAGTAATAACTCTTACAAGCCTATCGTATCCACACCACGCACCGAGAGTTATACATATACCTATGGTGATGAGCCTAGTGTGTATGATATAGTAGCAACAGATAGTCACTTCGAACCACACTTATTCGAGGATAATAAGTTCGAGTGCCCCAACTGTGAAAGCATTGTAGACTTATGGGAGAGCGAACTCTACTGTACTATGTGTGAGTGTTGCTTTGATTGTAGCGCACAGTTCTTAGAGTGCCTATGCTACAACCCTAAGACTAAGAGTATGCTCAGAGATGAGTACGGATTTTTAAGTGAGAAGTGGTATAGTAAAGAACCACTTGACTTCTAGAATTGGTAGTGATAAAATCACTATCGATATGCTTGGTAAATTGCTAAGCATACAACAACGAAAGGTAATACAATGACAACCACGACAGCACGAGTATATGAGGACTACTTGGCTAGCATATCAATGACCCTCGCAGACCTAGCAGATGAACTAGCAACAGTTCAGTTAGATGTAGAGAGTGTCAATGGATATGAACCACGAGGCACAATACTTAAAGCACTACCAACACAGTCTAGGTTCAAACCTAAGTCTATGTGGGTATCATTAGGCAACGGCAAGTATCAACACTTGACTGGAGAGAAGGGCTTAATCGCCAAGCACTCACGCCTAGACGGATATACTTCAGTAGTATTCCGCCCATAATAAACTAGTTAATTGTGGGTGGGGTAATCGCCCCACCTACCCTAACACAGAGAGGACAGTATGATAGAGGATTATGACTGGACTTGCTATGTACCCAAGAGGGACACAGCGCACCTATCAGATGAGGAAATTAAAGAGATGATAAACAAACTGACGGCAGCAGTTCAAGTTATATGTCAAGAGTATGGGATACATAACTGATGGGAGGCTGGGGTTCAGGTGTAAAGGATAGTGTATTCGGTTACCTATCCAACGATAGAGAGTTAGATGTAAGTGATGGGCTGTGTGTTAATCACAACAACCCTGACTTATGGTTCGCAGGTGAAGTAGATAAAGATGATAACGAAGTATGGAGTAATAACGCAGAGCAGAGAAGCAGACTTAAAGCAGAAGTAGACAAGGCTGTTATTGCCCTATCCATATGTAGTAATTGCCCTGCCAAGATTAACTGTTTGGAACTAGGTATGCGTGGAGCACAAAAATACTTTGGTATTTATGGTGGTACAATGCCTGGTGAAAGACTAGTTATGCTAGGAAAGAGTATGAAGAAAGCAGCAACAGCAAACAAACTTGCCTTCGCAAGGAAGGTAAGAACAACTATGAGAGAGAGAGGTATAGATGGATAAAGATATAGTATGGCAAGGCGCAATCACTAGCGATATGGTAACTGGTTGGTCTGCTGATAAGATAAGTTTACTTATCAGAGAACTAGACGACCTAGTTTATATCACTTATGAGGAGATGTCTAGCGACAATGATGTTGAAGGGTTGTTCGATAATGAATACGAATAACTATAAAATATCAATCAATGTCCGTGCCGAGTTGGTATATTATGTATCAGAATATGATATAGACAGAGCCATTGAGTTGGCAATAGACGCACCATATAAAGAATGGGAAGTGTCCTACTTTGATATGCCAACTGGCGCAGATGTACAAGCAGAAGAAATCTAAGAAAGGAGTTATAGATACTAAAGTTTATAGGATTTAATTTGGCGGTTGGTTTGCTACTCACAATGGGTGGCTCATCACTACCATATACCCTTATATTTCTTTTAGTTCTATACTTTATAGGTGCTTTGTTATGAAAAGAGAACTTGTATTTATATTAACTCTATGCTTACTAGCGTTGGTTAGTATAAGACTTGCTACCCCCACTAGTAATCCAACTAAGGGCGAACAACCTATAGTTGAATGGACGACAGAGGATAGTAAAGCATACGCACAAGACAAGTTATATGAATGGCAATACAAACAATGGCTATGTCTTGATAAACTATGGACAAGAGAAAGTAATTGGAGACCCAACGCATACAACAGGGTAAAGGTAATGGGTAAGAATGCTGGCGGTATCCCACAGATACTAGGGCTTGACCCTAAAACTCCAGCACCTATTCAAATAGATAGAGGCTTGTCTTATATCTATAACAGATACCACACCCCTTGTAAAGCGTGGGAGTTCTTCACTAAGAAAGGATATTACTAATCAATAATCCAAAACATATAACAGAACTTAAGCCTGACTACAAGTCTGCTATGGACATACGAGGTAGTGCTACTACTGTATGTCCTTGTGGTTGTAACATATGGAATGTTAAGACTGTGTTTGATGATGAGACTGGGGAGATTGATATGTATTTCCTAGATATGGAGTGTGCTTTATGTGGCACTCTTGCAACAGCACCAACACCAGATGATGAGGAGGAGTACTAATGCCAACCTATTCATACCGCTGTCTTGATGATAAGACACTAACAGAACTAAGTCGTAGCGTTGATGAACGAGATGACTTGGTTGAGTGTCCGCAATGCAATAGAGAAATGACTAGGGAATATCAAGCCAACCCAGTTCATTTCAAAGGTACTGGATTCTATTCGACAGGTGGTTGATGCTCTTCTTCAGGCTCTTCGCTAGTGGTGTCAACATCCCTGTATGGTTTGTATCCACCTATCTTATTAATCAACCTAGTGATAGCACGTTTCAATCTCATTCGTGCCGCACTATCAGTACCAAGTTCCAAGTAGTTTGCTATCTCGCCGAAGTCTAGGTTCTCTGCGAAGCGTAGAAAGATTATTCTCCTATCATCTTTACTTAACTTCCAGTAACCTGAGTCAATCTCTAACATCATTATAGTTAGATTGCCACCCTCGGCGGGAGCAGACGGTCTACCAGTAAATCCAAGATTTAATTTATGTGTTACACCATACTCACCACGCAGTACAGGTGGCAGTAATGCTTCTACAATTTCAGAATCATAATAATGTATGTCACCTATGTCATAGCCAACAGACTTAGCCTTCCATCTTTGACAATAATCCAATGCTTGATTACGCAACGAACGATAGATTAAATTCTTTGCGTCCTTATCACCTATCGCTTCCCAATCCTTAAGTTTATTTGGGTGCTCTGCAAACCATTGATACAGCGATTGTCTTATGTCCTCTAACTCTACCATACTAAACTTCCTATGGTACTCTGAGGCAACCGCTGTTACAATGTAATCCCACCGCTCAATGCTATCCCAATCCATTTACTTCCATAACTTTCCATCGAATACGAATGACCCGTCCATATTAACTGGAACAAGATGAGGTATAACTTTATTTCCATCTACATATAGCACACCGAATCCTTTGTGCCAAGTAAATAATCCACCACGAATATACTTTGCAAACTTAAAGTCCATGAGACAACCGACTTCTAATCCCCAAATAGTTTTAGGGTGACCACCAAAATATGATTGCGTGTAATGTGTTAAGCCCATACGGTGCGTGTGTCCACACACTACACTCATACCTGCTCTCTTGGCTAGACCAAGTGCGGTAGCACCTGCGGTAGGTTGCACATTACCCTCATCACCGTGTAAAAGTAGCCAATTTGGGGCTAATTCATAGGGTTTTTCGTGGTATTTTATGCCTAGATTGTCCAGTTTTAAGAAGTTTTTTAACTCTAATTCAGGCAGACCAGCAAGTCCCGGTGCCCTCATCTTAATTGTATTAAACAATCTATCAGTATGATTACTACGAATCATATGTTTAATCTTTAATGATTCAAGTACACGATAAGTTTCATCTCTGTCTCTACCAATAGACTTCTCGTGTTCAAGGTCAGTGCCCTTACTCCACTTTGAGATAGTCTGCATATCCATTTCATCCCCGACTGACACAACTTCATCAGGCTTGTATGATTTAATGAAGCGAGCCAGTACAGATACTGCTTTCCTATCATGGTACGGTACCTGTAAATCAGATACGCAGACTATAATTTTCATTCGTTTACCATTCCCTAGAACGATTTAATCTTTGTATAATACGTGTAAGTTCTTTTATGTTTTGTATATTATCTACTGGATTTTCTTCAACGAGATGATATATTTTTTGATTAATTAAATTGATTGAATCTTCTAATGTTTTCATTTATCCCATTGTCCTCTCAGTACTAGCAACCCTATGATTGCATAGTTTGCCATATCCTTGAAGGAATCTTCAAGAGACTCGTGCTCTGGTTGACTAGCACTACCATATAGGTTGTTAATCCTAGCCAACTTGTCGTGCATACGAACTCTTAATCCATTTAACGCACCGCCAGGTGCATCGGATATATTCTTTGGTCCGTAATCCTTATGTTTAGATAAGAGTAAGTCTAATAGTTCTTGAAATGTTGTACCTACATTATGTTCAAATTCTTTATTCATTGCTGTTCCTTCCTAGGAAATGTTTAATCTCGTTGTCTATGTCCATCATCTGCGATTCAATTATCATCTCTTCTACTATATCTTTCATTGCTGCTGGGTGTGTCTCCGCCGTAAACAATGTCATATATGTAGACTGAGTTATAGTTTTTATTTGGTCAGGTTTATCTGCATATTTATACAGACATCTAAGCAAAGAGCCTATCATTAACCTTGCACCATTAGGTAAGATTAATGCTGGGTCAAACTCTTCATCGTCTTCTAGTATGTGGTCAGTTGCTTCAAACACATTGTTGAAACGCTTACCACACTCAGGGCACGGCGGTATAATTCTATCCATTTAATCCAGCCTTTTCTTTTATGTAGTCAGCACCATACTTAACATATGCACTGTTCACATCTTCCCCGTCTGGCAACTGCACGACTGTGACTGGCAGTTCCCTCGCCAGGCTTGCTGCAAATTCTTTTCCTGGTTGGTCTCCATCTGCAAATACAAATACTCTTTCAAAGTCAGCGAGCAATCTCGTGTAGTGCTTCTTCCAACTATTAGCCCCAGGTACGCCGATACAAGGGATGCCAATACAACTAGATAAAGTAATTGTGTCCAATTCACCTTCACACACTCCTATAAAATCGCCTGCTTTTTCTATGTCTAATACATTATACATCCTTGTTTCAGCGCCAGTCATTCCCATGTACTTAGGTTCAATAGCAGGATGAAGAGCACGAAAACGAATATCGACAATGCCACTCTTGGTAATATACGGTATGGATAATCTTCCTTTGAATTGTTCGTGTCCAATTTCAGCCTCCCCTACTACGCCGAATCGTGCCAACCGTGCTGCTTCCATTGTTATACCCCTGCTTCTGAGGTAATCTTCTGCCTGATAAATGTTTGCCCCGTACTTCTGCGCTGCTTGTCCCAACAATTCCTTCTGCGATTGACTTTGCTTCACGTATATCTATCCCTTCTTGTTGTGCGATAATTTGTAACGAGTTACCTTGGACTCCACAGGCAAAGCATATGAATATGTTATCGTCGAGATTAGCGCTTCCTGATTGGTGAGTGTCAGAGTGGAAAGGGCACTTGATATTAACTTGCCCGTACTCTTGTCGTACACTCGCTCCATAGTGGATGAGTATTTTTCGTATGTCTGGTAAGTCATTTACCTGCCCTCTTCGTCCATTGTTCAAAGTCTTCCACCACCCAAGCCTTATCTATTCCTGCCTGTCTACGTTTAACTATTACAAATTTATATGGTACTTCTTTTAATCCTCTAGCCTTAGCATAATTCTCTGCCTCTACCTCAGCCTCACGCCAGAACTGTGGTAGGTCTAACTTCTTTGTTGCCTTAAGTTCTAGTATGTTTGCTGCTCCATCTAAGAAAGCAACTACATCACCCTCATCTTTAGCACCAGCCTTGGTTAATCTTTCTGCCAGTATATCTTTAGACCTCAACCATTTGACAACACCAGTCTCAAAGGTAGCGCCCTTACGCTTTCCATAACTACTCATGGGTAAACCCACTTATAGGTATGCGCCATCCGTTAATGTATGAGTCATAGTACTCAGGCTTAATAAACTCTTCGGGATAAGCAACGCCAAATATTTCTACCTCAGAATAATATTCTGTATCTAAACATTTAGTACCGATAATAATCTTACCTTTATCCTTTGCCCAAAATGGTATGCTGTCTTGGGTTCTAACAGACCTAACCTCTACGTTCTCTCCAACATCAGGCAGACTATGCCGCTTCTTATGTAGTGCATTGGGATAGTAAGGGACATTCCAAGACATATTGTAATGCTTAGCAACAGCCCACTCACACACATTAGCACGTATGTTGGCGTTAATCTCAGGCTCTAACTTACCATCTGCCTTGCCCTGTGCATAGTTAGGTTGGTCAGTAGAACCAAACTTTGCCAGCCATCTTTCAACCGCAAGTAAAGTGCAGACCCTGACCTCATCTTTATTTAATTGTATTATCATTAATGATTCTCTGGTATGTCATCAACAAACATATACTCAGGATTAAATGCAATCCAAGTCATTAGTCCACCGCCAGCGTCTGCTCTTCCATATCTGTTCTTGACGGGAGCAACACCCATTGAAGTTCCGACAACACCAAGTGTACATATAAGCGCTGGAAGTTGTGCAACTTTACCTTGGATAGCAGAGCGTGGCTGACACGGTGTCCCAATAACAGCCTCACTAGTGTGATGAAGAACGACAACAGCCGAATTTGTAGCACGAGCAAGATATTTCAACTCCTTCATAATCGCTCTCATAGAGGCGAACTCTTCGCCACCATCAGTGGCTACATCCATTAAGTTATCTACTATGATTAGCGTAGGAGAACAGCCCCATAATTCTTCAAAGGCTTGCACTTCTTCATCTATATCTTGTAGTGTTGGTGCTGATTCAAACGACCAGACTATATGGCTACTCTTGGATAGAGTAGCCTTAGTCCAACCAACATCAGAGTGTAACATCCCCTCTACATCTGTTTGGTTTTTTCCAGAAATCATAGAGGCTAGTCGCATAGCCATAGTGTGGGCATTAGTATCTGCTGAGATGTAAAGTGTTGGCACTTTCATCTTTAATGCTAGTGCTAATGCAAGTGTTGATTTTCCGACACCTGGTGCTGCTGCGAACATAGAAACTTCGGAGCGACGGATGATAATCTTGTTTGATTCGAATGCCTTAAAGCAAGATGGTAATGGTTCCCCACCAATACTGGCACGACCAACTGACCTGACAAGTGTACGCATCCTGGTTCCTTTCTAGTTCCGAAAAAAGATTTATGCCAGTCTTTTAGTTTACTGGTTTGCATTGGTCTGGCGTTCCTTGCGGTGAAGGACAAGCCCAGAATGCATATGGTTTACCGCTTGCCTTGCTGATACCCTCTCGCCATATACGTGCCCCGTGTTTGCACACTGGCGCTGCTGTACCTGATACTACTGAGACTGGGGTTGGTGCGGAGTATTTCGAGGGCTTTGTGCTTGTAGTGGAACTCGTAGTCAAGGACGGGTTTAGAGCATACGAACCCACAATCTTCTGTTGGGTTGCAGCAATCTGTGGAGAGTAATCTCCTACGCCTTCTAACAATACTGACAATTCGTCAGCAGTATTAGCACGTATGTTTATCATATCACCTGATGGTGTCTTATAGGAAACCTGTAGTTTCCAGTCTTCATTTGCCATTATGTTTCTCATTTCTTCGAAGTGAACTGACAGTGTTCTGTAAGTCCACAACGATTGCAGTTGTTTGTATTAGGAATAAATATACCAGCCTTGCGTGCTTTATCGAAGGAGGAAACTAAGTAGTTAAGTTTCTCCTCAGTGTAACCGCTAAGGTCTATGAGTGCAGATGTACCTTCTTGCCTTGCCATCCAGTACGCACCGTACTTAATGTCTACACCTAGTACCTGCTTAAGTCCTAACTTGTAGAACCCAAGTTGCAAGGTACTAGTTGGGGTTTGTTGTGAAGTCTTGAGGTCAACCACGACCAACTCACCATCGACTTCAAACACTCTATCGAGAACCATCTTCACTGGTACGTCAGCAAAGACTGGAGTTAACCCCAACTCTACGGCAGGTGCGCCCTCAGGAGTAAACCAAATCTTCCAATTATGATTAGCCTTGCGCCAATCAATGTATGACTGAACCCATTCAGGTCCTGTCTGTTGCCAAAAATCTACGTTCTCTCTATTAGGAAATGCTTTAGATGTTCTACCACCAACACGAGCAAAGGTTAAGTCAACACCTTCTGATTCTTTTTTCCAAGCCTTATCCCATAAAGCAAGTGTGTCATTCGTTACCAAGAGTAACCTGCTTTGCTAATCGTAGAGCAATGTTTAATCCAGCCAAATTTTCAGTGTGTTCCTGAGTATGAAGAGTCTTATCAATAGCGTTTTGTATAGAAGCAACTATAACTGCTTTTGTTTCTTGCAGTCCATCTTCGTATCTCTCACGCATAATAGTGTTATAGGTTTCCCACTGCATAGTGGTGATACCACCCTCTTCATTAACAATGCTTATCATAAGTTCTCCAAGTCCCACATCTCAGTGGCTGTATGAAATGATGAGCCACCTACCGACCAAACGGATGGGGCTTCTGGTAAGTTAAGTAGTCTACCTAAGTAGTACTGATACCCACAATCTATGTAGGTAGTAAATGCTGAATAAGATATATGTTCAGGTAAGTTATATTCTCCGAGTTGTATAGTCATTAGAGTATCTTAACCTATACTATAGGATATGTAGGGAACGGTACGTTCCCACATAAAATATATCTACATATATAATATATATAATATATAAGACCCCTTTGGGGTCTATAATATATAATATATAGAGATACAAAACGTGATATAGAACGACAAAAGACCCCCCTTCCCAAGGGATTACCTTAGGTTGGGGGGTATCGTGTCTCTAATGGGCCTTTAAAGCCCGATTAGGGGTATTTAATTAGAGCCTAGTCCGTATTCTTTTTCAGTCTTGTCAGCCCATTTAGCAGCAGGGGCAGCCAAGGCACCGATTAGAATCGCATACTCAGGAGCAAGGTCAGCAGCAAGTGCTAATCCCATTGTTACTGCCGATGCAATAACTGCTCGTACATAAGATTTAAAAGCAGCCTTTGTCTTAGGGTCTTTTAACTTATCGATTAATTTATTCATATCCATCCTTTAAGGGCGTGCAACGCCCATTACTAGGGAGTATGGTCTCTTCCTTAAGAAGACTCCATCTCCATTTGACTGACTACCCTTATCGCCACTAGAGGTATTACCCTCATAGACTGTAAGGTATTTCTTTCCATCATTACTAGCGCAGATACCAACGTGGTCAGCCTGTGCATCAGTATCAAACTGAAAGAAAACTATATCTCCTGGTTGTGCTTTACCAACAGGAACAATCTTACCCTTCTTAGCAAACCACTTCAATCCCATATCGCAAGAAGCAAAACCCTTCTTGCCTTGTGCTGCTATCTTAGATATTAAACCTGCTTGGTCAAAGCACCAAGACACAAAGGTTGCACACCAAGGTTGGTTGTTAGCACCATACCATTTGCCGTACATTGTATTATTGTTAGGACCTTCTTTGTATCCCAACTGAGACTTCGCTATATCTACTACCATCATATTGACCACCATCCATTGAAGCCAGCATCAGGATTGTCCTGTAGCCACTTCTCTCTTAAGTAATTCTGTTTAGGCCAACATATGTCGTGGCTTTCACAGCCACAACCTTGACAATCGTTGTCTACTTTTTCCTTATCCATACTTGCCATCCCTTACGCAGTATTTCAATTTCATCTTTATGTTTATTTAACCAAGCATCTATTGCTGGCTTGGGGTTTTTATCTGTACCATCTGGATGGTCCCACTCATAATCATCAAAGGCCATAACACCACCAGGCTTGAGTAAGTCCCAAGATAGGTCAGCATCTAAGGTTACTGATTCAGGTAGATGGTCACCATCAATGTAGATAAAATCATATTTAACTTCACGGTTATTCTTTAGCCAGTCCCCACTAAATGCTTTATGTGATTGAACTTTCTTACCGTGTGGTTCTACTTGTTCTTTGTAGGCTAACTGTATATCTGCCCAATCATATATTGATTCGTGCTGTAGGTTACCGCACCAAGGGTCTATATCTACCAACAATGATGATGGGTCTGTAAGTACATTCTCTAATAGCCAAGCAGATGCGTTGCCAGTAAAGACACCTATCTGCAGGAACTTAAGGTTCTTCTTCCCCTTAAACTCTGCTAATCCGTTAGTAAAATCTTCAACGGTAGCGTTGTCATAGAACCATTTAGGAAAGTTATTGGCCTTCACTTAATAATTATTTGTTTCATTAACTCTGTTAAAAATTCTACTTTTTCCTCTAACCTATTGACTTGGTCCTTGACACTAGACCCTCCATTGGGGCGAAGTTCTGACAAATAGTGTTTAACTAAGTGTCTTACTCCAAGTGCTAGTGCTCCTATAAGGGAAGTGATGGCAACAGCAAATGCTGCCCAGTCATTAGGTGTCATAGTATTATACCGTTCTAAGTGTGACTTCAATTACTCCACCGAAACCATCAAACCTTTTGTCTGGTGGAGTCATACGAGTAAATGAGATTTGCTCAATAATTACTTGGCGACTTTCGCCAGTAGTAAGGTCTTGCCAGGTAACAACATCGCCACCTTCTTCTATACTTTCAAGCAGTTGTAATCTTTGTAACGCTTTGCCTTCATATCCAGACACTACATTATATCTATCTGTTTCAATATCAAAGCAGTAGACTGGAAATCTTATAGCCCTTTGTCTAGGTGTAGCAATAGTAGCCTTGGCTTGATAGCCCTTGAATATAGGACCTGTACTTGTGGTAGTTGCATCACGGTTAAATAAAAACTTATAGGCCACATACTCTTGTGCTGTGTCGGGACTGTTAGTACCAACCTCAACAGCGGTTACTCCTGCTTCGTAGGTAATGTGGTCATACTCTGTGCCATCTTTATCTACAGTTTCTAATGTTAACGAACCCTTAGAAAAATCACCACGAGCAAGTAAACGCTTAAAGTTCTTAGGCTCTAATGTTCCATAACGGATGTAACCTGTAGTTAGGTATCCAGTTTCTGTAAGAGTAGAGGCTGACTCAATGTTGATTGAACCTACCTTGTTGACTAAGGCTGTAGCAGATGATACTGCTGTAGATGATACGTTAGATGCAGTCTTTGCATAAGTAAATGTGGTAGTGCTAGGTACAGTAGCAACTGTATACTTGCCATTAAAAGTAGAGTCAACACCCTCTACCCATATTTCATCGCCAACGGCTAAGCCGTGAGAAGCAGATGTAGTAAGGGTTGCTATGTCAGAGGTTAATGCTTTGTTAGTAATTGTGCCAGCGTTGTTGGCTGTAGTGCAGAATACAAGTCTGTCTGTATCGCCAGCAAATGCACAGGCTGTAGTTTTATATCCAGATACATCTGATACATACAGGTCATTAGCGTAAGCAAAGCGTAAGGTTTCTATCTCATTACCTAAGTCAATACGGATAACTCCAGGTGCACCATCTACGCCAGTTGCACACCAGACGAATCTGTCTCGTGCAGCAAAGTCATAGCAAGGCTGTGTGGTTTCCACAATAAGTGGACCATAGTTTATGGAGCCGTCTTGGTCTGAGACAACTGCTGCACGGATTCCCTTATTTGTCCCTATCATCATATAACCTAAGTAGTAATAAATCTTGTGGATGATTTCACCAACTGGCATCTCTGCTGCAGTAATGGCGGTAGTAAGGGTAGGCATAACACCAGATGTGTTAAGAGTAAACTTATATATAAATGATTGAATACCACTATAGCCAGCAATATAGATAGCAGGACCAGATGCTGTAATAGATGTAAAGACTACATCTGTATCAGCGTGGGTGTATAAGGCTGCAGGTAATGATGAGGCAGATGGCGATATTTCAAATATCTTATTGTTAATAGCCATAACAATACGGTCTTTGACATACTCCATTACACCTTTAGATACCACAATAGAACTATCTTTGAATAACTGTGTTACATCAGCAGTACTAGCAGCACTGCCAGTTAGTGGCTTTTTGTATACGGCAGATTTATCTACGCCTGAATCAAGAATACGTGTAACCCAGTAAGCATTAACGCCATCATCGCAGATAGCAAATACAGGGTAGTCAGTACCTGCTGCGTTATCTATAAAGTGAGTATCTGTGCCATCTACTGCAATCTTGTCAACATCATACTCATCGTGTAGTAACACACCATTAGTACCACCATATTGAATAGCACGTAGTTGTTGGAATGGTCGCTTGTTAGCCTCAATATCACCAGTTGTATAGTGGGCTGTTGCTGTGGACTTAAGTAGAGTTACCTCACCCTTGTTCCAAACATTGACACCCTTGCTATCTGTATATCTATGTGCAACTATCTCACCAGCAGATGGGTCATAGAACTTAATACCAGTACCACCGTGAAAAGATGATTGACTTCTTAACCACCAGCCAGTAAGTGATTGCTCACCTGGCTCTTGTCCATTGTCAAATTGGTCTTTACGATAAGGTGCTGTCTGCCTAATGTATGGGCGTGCATCACTAATAGCATAGAAGAAGGGTTGTCCGCCAACTGCTACATCATATGAGTCAGATGTATTCTGCCAATATGCGCTTGATGATGTGATACCAACATCTGCAATACCACGAGCAATAGGTAAACCATCGCCTGCTAAATCCCAGACATTACTGTCACCTTCGGTTATATCACGACCAGCCACAATGCTCCTTAAATTAAGAAAGTAAAAGTTTTGCTTGTTCTTCTGTAATGCCTAGTTGTGCTAGTAGTGCTGCCTTGGCTTGCGCTCTAGCATTTGCTTCGGCTTGGCGTACCGCAATTTCTGCTTGGTCTTTGGCTCTTTGCGCTAAAAACTTTTCTTTTTCTTCGCCAGTTAATTCAATAACTTGGTTATCAATACTAACCAAGATTTTTTCTGTATTAATTTGCGTAACCATAAACAATAACCCTTCCACTAATGTTTCCGCTTTGTGGGAAAATTGTAAATCCTGTATAAGAAGTTGTAACAGTCATTCTGCCAGCAATATATTGAGCATCGACATTTGTGTCATCAGCACCTATTGTTTGATTATTAAAATTGGTATTAAAAGTTTCGTAAGGTTCTATCATATCAATGATAGCAGTTCCACCTCTGTCATTATCAGTTCTCATAAACTGCCAAGAACTATTAGTTGCACGACTTGCAAAATCTGATTCCTGACCATAATTACTGCTAGTGTTATCGCTACCACCAACCCTTAATCGCAATGAAGTTTGCGCTGCAACTGTACCTTTGCAAGTAATAATTAATTTATAATTTCTGTAAGTTGATGAAAAAACATCATTTACTGAATGACTAGCCACTCCGCTGTATGTAGTATTGCTTATCAAAGTTAATCCACTAGCAGCAGTACCCCATTCGGGAGCGGTTGCACCAGAATTTACTTTAAGAACTTGTCCCGCTGTACCAATTCCTAGTCTAGCAGGGGTATTAGCACCAGAGGCATAGTAAATATCACCTGTAGTAGTTAGGGTAGACTTAGCAGTCTTAGCATCTAACTGTGTCTGTAATGCAGAGGTAACTCCATCTAGGTAGCCTAACTCTGTTGCTGATACGGTAGAGGGTGCAGGTGCTGCACTCGCTATATCACGGGCTTTAGTCATTTGTATTCCTTTCGGGACCAGAACATTGACTTATATCGGTCAAAGAATTTAGTTTGTAATTTCTGTGTAATACTATTTTGTTCTATTAGTTCTTCTTTAGAACCAATCTCCATCTGCCATCCTTCACGTTTAAAAGGAATTACCTGTGCTATTGGAGTTCCCTTTGGAATCAACCCCTCAAAGTTAGGGTCATTAATAACAAAAGGAAAGTTAACTGGTGCAGTATAAGTATCTGTATCTACGATTCCTGGAAGAATAGTAAAGACTGATTCTCTGTGCATAGGTTGAGTAAATAGTGTTGAGTATCCTTTAGGGGTTTTAATTGCCCAAGGATTATTCCACTTAGGGTAAGCGTGTGGCTTACGACTTGGATGTTCAGGTGCCTGTTCAATAGGATGAAAACTTATTAGTCCTAAAGTAGACCATTCAAAGTATTGCTGTTTTTCCTTAATACTTACATAAACATCTGCTGGTGAAGTAATAATATAGCCAGCAGTTATAGCATCAAATACTGGCATACAACGTTTTATTGTTGCTGTGGTTGTGCCACTACCACTTGGTTTTCTTTCTTTGCTGGTATAAGATTCCATATTTTTATACCAATCTGGCACAAATTTAGAAGCAGGTTGTGGCTGCTCTATATCTATGCCAGATGTATTGCTGAATATAATTTTCATTTGTCCCCTTAAATTAGTTATTCAGGTGTTGGAAAAACAAAGTTTTCATCTTGGTACGGTAGACCAATGTATACGGGTTGATTTGTGCATTCAACGCAAAGTTTACCAGATGCTTCCTCTGCTATTTCTTTAGAATCAGCCACAATAATATTGATTACTAACTCGTTATCAATTACTGCATAATTAGCCATTATTTTCTCCTAGATATATTTGTCCTAATTGCATAGGTGAATTTTTTTCTGTTACTTCTACTAATGTATATTCATTAGACGTATAATTAATACTGTTGTTTAAGTTATTTACGGAATCTTTAGTTCCAAAACCAACATCTATTATTATATTATCTTTAATAACTGCATACATTTTAGTAGTATATTAAAACTGCACCAGCGCCACCTGTGCCACCTGCACGATTATTTACACCAGAACCGCCAGCGGCGCCTCCGCCACCACCGCCTCCAGAACCACCTGCACCACCGTCACCATTAGGAGTGCCTGAGCCAGCACTACCGTTACCTAATATACCAGCACCACCTCCCCCTCCGCCACCTCCGCCAGCACCTGAACCACCTGAGTAATTTAAACCTGTAAAGTCAGATGCAAGATTTGTACTGCCACCAGTACCACCAGTAAAGTTAGTAAATCCTCTTGCTTGCGTTCCTCCACCACCACCTGTGTACAATCCTGTACCAGGTTTTCCATTTTGATTTTCACGACTAATATCTCCAGCACCACCAACGCTTCCACCAAGTACTGTAAAAACGTTTGAATTAGTTGTTCTTCCAATTGCAGAATAAGTCGATGTACCACCAGCGTTTCCAGCAGCACCTCCACCACCTGCACCTGTACCGCCTGCGCCTATAGTTGCAATTGAAGACTTAGGAACATAACCAAAAATTATGTTTCCACCAGAGCCTCCAGAACCTCCGTACCCACTATTATTACCATCGCCATTTCCACCACCTTGACCAGCATTTACCACTACAGCATAAACAAAATTTGTACCAGAAGGATAAGTAAGATTATTAGTTGTGCTAGTAATAGTTTGTTGTAGTGTTGGTTGCACTCCAGAAAATGATGCACCGCTAGGTGCAGGAAAGACTGATAATCCCATTACGCTATCTCCACTCCGCTAATATGAAAGTCTACTGTTGTAGCAGATGCCAAACCTTTAATTGTATCTGTTGCTACTAATACCTGTTTAAGGTCAATGTATGCTGTTGAATTTGCAGCAACTGTTGAATCTTTTTGTAACTCAACATCATCTAACAATATAGTAAATGTTGCAGATGATGCTGCAGTATTAGCAATAGCAATATTAGTTACTACTGTTGTAGTTGCTGAGGGAGTTGTATATAGAGTGGTGCTAGACGTGGAGGCTGCTCCACGAAATAGTACCTTAGAAGTTGTAGCCATTAGTTACTACCTTTCTTAGTATGCACCCATTATGTTCATAATGGTGTTGTCGTTTTCGGTTGCTACTGTTGCGTAGGCTGACAGGTCTACCTGTGCCCACTCAAGTCCAGTAGCGGTTGATGTATTTACTTTTAGATAATATCCATTTGTTCCTAGTGCCAACTTGCCTGGTGTATCTGCAGCGGTTGCTACAAGAATATCACCCTTAGCATCAAACAATGTTTTATCAATTGCTGTAGCCAAATCAAATGCGGTAAAGGTAATTATCTCTAATATGTCAGAGGCAGCCAATGCCGCCAAAGATGTAATGCTAGTTCCATTAGATGCTGTGTAATCTGTACCACGAACCAATAGAACACCATTTAGGTATACCTGCTCTTTACCTGCTAGGTATGAAAGAGTTAAACCATTAGCATCTGTTCCAGATACTGAGGTCTCTCCGCCAGTTGCTACGAACTTGTAGCGGAATATTGCAGCAGTTGAAGAAATAGAACCCCAAGCAGCGCCATCCCAAGCATACATAGCATTGTCTACTGAGTTCCAATATAAAGCACCTTCAATTAATGCATCACCATCATTGTCTACGGATGGAGCAGTTGACTTAGCGCCTAGGTATCTATCATCAAAGTTGTCATAAGTTGTAGCAGCGGCAGCAGCGGAGGCTGCAGCAGCAGTGGCAGAACCAGCAACCGTGTCTACATAGACTTTAGTTGCAGCGTCAGCATTGCTCGTAGGAGTTCCTAGTCCAGTTACTTTAAAGTTATTGGCATCTAGGTTACCTAGTAATTGACCAGTAGTTCTATTTAGGTATGTACCTGAAAGGCTGATAGCACCAGTGTTACCGTCAACAGATAGAACTGCATCTGTTGGGGTTAATAGTTCTTGCCAATTACCTAATGTTGAAGCAGGTGATGCAGTAAGAATAAATGATTTGTTAACATCTGTGCGAACTGCAACATCACCAATTTGTGCGGTAAGTGCAAGCATCGCAGCCTGTGATACAACTACTGATGTTTCAGTAATTGCCAATGCAGGCAACTGGTTAGTAGGGATTAATCCAGAACCATCTAAAGATGCAATACCATTTGCTGCACCCTTTTGGTCTGTAAGATATTTTAATGTTACTGCATCTTGGTTAGATGTAGGGTCAGCAAGTCCTGTAATCTTCTGAGCATTTAATGCTACAGAAGCAGTAGGTGCTGCCATCTGGTCTAAACGAGATGTACGTACCTGTGTATCAAAGTCTGAGATAGTTGAAGCAGTCTGTGTACCTGTGTGGTTAGCACGGGCTAATGGGTCAGTTGCTAACTTGCTAAGTGCAATAGCAGCACTAGCATTAATATCAGCATTGACGATAGTTCCATCTACTATATCAGCAGAGGTAATAGAACCATTAAGGCTTAACTTGCCATAAGTAATACCAGCAGATGCATTGATGTCACCATTTACGATAGTGCCATCTTCAATCATTGCGCTGGTTACTGTGCCAGAATCGGCTGCAGTAATAGCAGTTCCTGAAATCTTAGTCTTATCAATTGCAGCAGAAGCATTGATATCTGCGTTTACAATTACTCCAGTACCAATAACAGTAGTTAGGCTTACGTTGCCAGTACCATCAAATGATACGGCTGAGGCTTCTACATCTCCAGTCAGTTGGAAGTTACGGGCTGTAGCCAAAGCAGTTGCAGTACCAGCATTACCTGTTGCACTACCTGCAGTTCCAGATACGTTACCAGTTACGTTACCTGTAAGGTTAGCAGTAATAGTACCTGCAGAAAAGTTACCTGAAGCATCACGAGCCACAATGGCTGATGCTGTGTTAGCAGATGTAGCAGTAGTAGCAGAGTTGGATACCTTAGAAGCAGTTGAGATGGTGGCTAATTTAGTATCTGCGATAGCAGCACTTGCGTTGATGTCAGCATTAACAATGGTGCCGTCAATAATCATTCCACTAGTTATCTTTGCAGTACCACCAGTATCTGCAGTAGTAACTACGTTAGCAATAGTTAATCCGTGTGCTGTTGTTTCATTCTTAATGTGGTCATTAGCCTCTTGGTAGTCCCGACCAATTGCCATATGTCTTACTACTGCACCAGCAGAGTGGGCTACGGGAGTAGAACCATCTCTACCACGCAAAGCGGTAAGAGAATTGCCAGAAGAATAACTATATACATCTACAATTTCTTCAAGGGCTGTATCTGGGTCAATTACAACCGTAAAATATTCGGTTGATGTTAATGTCTTACCCCCCATTACAGATGCACCAGATACAACTGGTATGCTACCAGTACTTGAGTTAATGGCAGCAGATAGTGTGGTCTGTTGTGAGCGGGATGAGTATTTGCGTGTTGTCATTTATTTACCTATCGGCTGTAGTGGACACGGATTGGGTAGAAGGATTGCTGTCTTGCTGTTTCTTCATTTAAGCGTTGTGTATACAATGCATACAATTGTTTTGTAGCAGTTTGAGAAGCACCATAAGGACGCTTGCTATCTGTCTCATCTGCTTGTGGGCTAACCTGAGCAGCACGTGCTGGGTCAAGGTAAGTAAGTAGACGGTATGAAGCACCAAGAACTATCACATCTTTGCAAGATTCTGGCAAGCCAGTTTGTGTTGAGAAGTCTTGAGCATTAGTTGTAAATGGTACTGGGTCAGTAGCATATACAACCTTTACAGTTCTACCAGGAGTAATGTAATCTCCAATGGTTACTGTCTGTGCAGTAGCACCAAATGCTGTCGCATCAGCCTTGGAATCCCAAGACCAACGACGCACAGGAATCCATTCAAGAGATGGACCTACTGATTGCCAGGATATAGAAAGAATATTTTGGATGTTTAATCCATCAAAATCATATGTTGTTTGAGCAGCATTAAATGTAAAGGTAGTTACTTTGGCGGCAAATATAGTAGAGCCAACAGCATTGACTGTATCATTGATAGCCTTCTTGATTACATAGCGTGGAAAGGTAGGAGAGATAGACACTTTAGTATCTACTGTATGGGTTGCTGCAGTAGTTCCCAGATAACCACGACCATAAGGAGATACGGTTGCTGTGTTAGCAACACGGTCAAATGAATCCAGCCACATTAACTCTTCATCAATTTCAACTACGCCTTTACCTAGATTTTCGGTAGAGCCTAAGTATAGAATTGTAGGTGATGTAGATGATGATGTTAGGGTAGTAACTGCACTGCTTAAGTGGGTTGCTCTATCTTGTTGATAGGTATAACCTGCTAGGTTAATACTTACCTCATTGATTAAATCTGTTAATGTAGTTGTCATTAGGCGTTGATGCTCCGTAATGCAGCAGGTGCTGCTAGTCCTGTAGTTGAAGCCAATTCGTTGCAGATTCCATCAATATCTTTATAATCAGCAGGGGTTGTTTTACCTGCTAATACATTTAAAGCACCAACGGTTGCAAGTCCAGTAGTACCAGCATAGGCATTTGCTGCCCCTTGCTCATCAAGATATTGTGTTACATCAGTGATGCCAGCAAGACGATTAAGTTCTGCTGTTAGGCTACTGCCTGCTTTACCAAGTGCCATTGTTTATCCTATCTAGGTGTAATGATTTTCTTATTAGGTGTAACTAATTTTGATTTAGGTTCTTCTTTAGGCTTACCGAAGAATGCTGCATAGTAATGCTCATCAAATGAGAACCTCTTCATATGTGGAACAGTTGCTCCAGTATGGCAATACAGTGGAACTTCAGCCTTATCACATAGTACAAAGAAGAATATATCTTCACCTATGAACTTAGTGCCTCTGCCCATCTCCATAAATAACTGACCATCTGGTGCTATCTCACGAAGTTTTGGAACTATACTGCGGTGCATTAGGACGAATCCCATACCCGCTGCATCTACCTTTATCAACTGATTAACTGGTAGGGGATGTACTCTGGTTAAACCAAAGCCACCATCACCATTATTAACGAAGTTAAATACTGTAGGTAGTGGAGCCATTAAAGGCTCTTCTGGTGTATCTGTAGTAAAGTATACTCCAGTAATTAATGGACGCTTCTCAGCATCCTTGTTGTCCCATAATAACTTAAACTTCTCTGGACTAATTACTACATCTGAATCTATCCACAGTAACCACTCGTGTTCAGTCTTATCATACCAGTAGTCAATACTTGTCTGTCTTTGTCTGGCAATCTGATTGCCTTGACTTCTTAATGTTGTAGCAAATTCTACGCCAGACTTTAGCATTACATCTGCTACGCCTTGCATAAACTTTCCATCTACCATTCCATTATCACACCATATTAGTGCAACAGAATCTTTTTTGCTCATAGTCCCCTGTGTCCCTATCTGTACTTTGCTGCTTTTTTGGCTATTGATTTAGGTTGCTTTACAAACTGCTTACCTTTAGCATTACCTGCAGCCTTGGCTTTATTAGTAGCAGCCTTCTCCGCTGGACTTAATGCTGCCCAAGCCTTTTCAGGTAAGTATCTTTTCTTACCCTTAGATGGCTTACCATCAGAAGTTTTCCACTTCTGCTTAGTCCAATCCTTTAAAGACTTCTGAGATTTAGCAAGTGCCATTACTTGTAACCTCCGCCTGCTTTCTTATATTGCACAGCAAGTAGTTGTGCTTTACGGGCTGACCATTCCCCTGGGTCTCCACCCTTAGAACCAGCCTTAATCTTCTTAAATAGTGCTGCTCTCATACCAGGCTTAGTATAGTTACCAGCAGCATTGACTTTAGACTTAGCCTTTTTCTTTGCTACCACTTTACTTTATCCGCCCAATATGCTGCAGACATCTTGCCTTTAGCAATATTCTTAGAATGTCTTGCCTTGAAAGACTTACGCTTCATCTTCATACGCTCAGACTCACCAGCCTTTGGTTTACCAGCGGTACTTGCACCCTGCTCACCAAATCGGATAGTCTTTACTTGATTACCAACCTTGGCCACAACTACGTGTGACTTCTTTGGATGATTAGGAGTACGCTTTGGTTTGTTAAAACCAGATACTCCAGCCCTCTGTAGTCTTGAATCTTTCATTTGCTCCCCTTAAGTATTTCTTTTGTCCTTGGGTCAAGGCGAACTTTCTCGGAACCATCTTTACGAAGAATAACCACTACGCCGTCCCGCATAATAGATTTGTTCCAACCGTCGTGACGCTTGCGTTGACCCGATGACATTATCTTGCTCTGTTTAAACCGGCGGTCTTGCGAGTTCCAGGAACAAACATACCTGGATATTTCTCTTCAAGTGCTTTTTTAGCAGCGGCACTTGCTGAAGCCATACCCTTGGGAGATATTGACTTTTCGTATGCATCAACTGCTGCCTTGCCTCTTAATACAGTAGGCTTTGGTGTTGGTTTTGGATTAGCCATATTACTTCTTCTTGCCCATTTTCTTTATAACTGCTTTCTTCATAACCATTTTCTTGCCTGACTTCTTGGCTGCTTTCTTAGCCATAGCCATTCCTTTTTTAGAGTATGAGTACTCTTTTCCATTTACCATTGGCATTAGATTTGTCCTATCTCTTTCATTACGGTTGCGGCTTTTGGAGTTATATCTTTAGTCTTAGGCATAGTGTCCGCATTGTACGCTTTACCTAATACTTCTGAGGCTCTATGCGCTTCTTGTACGTGTCGCATAGTTGTTCCTGCTGGTTGTATTCCTTGTGCTCTTGCGTCCCGATAAGCCTGTAACTCAGAGTTCCATTTCTTATCTGGAATATCACGTTTAGCATCTCCAGAGTTCATCTGAAGAGTTAATCCTTTACATCCAAAACATCCATCTATTGGAGTTGGGTGATGTTCCCAATGTTTCATATATCCCCTTATATTACTGTAAAGTTTGCCTCAGTTATCCCTAAACCCGATGCTATTAATGCTGCCTTGACAGTATCATCTACCGTGTGTTCATATCCACCACGATAAAACTCATCATAGTCTGCTATATCTTCGTCTAATATATATCTTACTTTAGAATAAGTTCCACCACTTTTGGCAATACTTACACCTTTATCCTGCTTATAAAAATAAAACAACCTATGTTTCCCAATAGGTGCCTCTTCTACAACTGGTGTAGTAAATGTATAATTTGCCATTGTTCTCCTTAATGAACTTACTCCGTAGCAGGAATATTCCTACTCCTGCTACAGCGTCAATCAACTAAGCGATTGAAGAACCTGATTCGATTCTGTATAGTGCCTCTTCACGGTAGCGAGCAAATCCTAATACGCCGTACCAACCCATTGGGCGGTGACGCATCAAGCGATCAACTACTGGTCCGATAACTACATGTGGCTCTTCGGCAACTGCCTCAGCCAATGCCTGTTGTCCAGCAAGGATTGTGCGGTACACCTTTGCAGATGAAGCACCATCAGTTGCTGAGTACAGACGTGGAGACTCTACGAAGTATGCACCCTCGTATGTTCCGATTTCTCCTGCCCAGATACGGTCTTGTGCAGAGCCGTATTGGTTAGGAAGTAACCATCCTGCAGAACCTGTCTCAGCACGAAGGTCGTGTGAAACTTCTGGGTGGATACCACACCAGTATAGGCTACCCTTGCGAGCAACAGCCTTGTTAGCACGTAACTTGGCTACAGCCTTGCGTAGGTTTGCAGATGAAATTGTTGCAGCAGCAGTAACTGTTGCTGTTGAAGTTGCAGTTGAGCCTGAGTAGATTACGTTTGAACCGCCACGCAATGTTGTCATTGCTACGGAATCGATAGAATCTGCTAGGTTAAAAGCAATAATGTTTGCAATTGCAGGGTCTACATCTGCAAGAGAGAATAACTCTAATGCACGAGTTACCAACACTGAGTTACCGTACTCGTTAAGAGTAATGGTTACTGATGTTGGTGTTGACATTGCTACTGCATCTGGGTCAGTTGTCTCTGTCAGAGCAGTTGTTGCTACTGAAAGGTCAACATAACGTTGTAGAACAACGGTTGAGCCAGGGATTGCTTGACGTGCTGGACGCTTATCTGCGACTGAACGAATTAGTGGTTCAGAACGGAGAGCGAATTCAAGAAGACGGTCATACGCCTTCTGGACTAGACCAGCACCACCAGCGGTTCCGCCTAAAGAAGCGGAGTCTGTTGATACATATGCCATATCGTCACCTCCAAGTGACTATGAACGGAATTATTGTGAGCGAAGTACATCCAATAATGCATCCATTGAATCTGCATTATCGATGCGAAGATTTAAATCCTCTGCTCGGTCAGGGGTCATAGCACTTTGAGTAAGTACATCTTGCTGCCTTAAGGCTGCTCTGTCTACTTCACTCACTTTAGGCTCATCCTTGTCAATCTTAATTCCAAATAAATCAGCGTTATCATCAAGCCAGTTATTTACTGACTCCTCGTTAACGTCATCTAAGTCTTTAAGAACAAGTCTTGCAGCCTTTGCGTTGACACCCTTCTTTTCTAGGACTTCTTTGACAACTCGTTCACGCTGCACCTTGGATAATCCCTCAAGTTGCTCAGTAAGTTCCTTGATACGTTTCTCATCTGCACGTTTGGCTTTTCGTAACTTTTTAAGTAAGTCACTTCCATCCATTTGTGTATCTGTGTCTGTATCTAGGTCGTCGTCTTCGTCTTCCCAGTAGTTGTTGCTCATAGCAACCCACCCTTCTATTCGTTGATTAGTCGCAAGCCTCAGTTCAGTTCGGGGAAACTGGCTGGCTCTTGCTATCGGTCTTATACACCACACGAGGGCCGATAGGTCCGTGCAGGATTCTAGTTATATAATTGGTGTTGCTTTTAATGCGCCTTTACCAAGACCTGAACGCCCTGTAAACTGTGCCATTTCAAGTTCTGATAGTCTTTGACGCTTACGTTGTGCAGATGCTAGACCTTGAAGTCTTTCTTGCTCTGCTTCTAATCTTCCATATTGCTGCTCAGTTCCACCATAAATAGAACTTAACTTCTCTGCAGTAGGCAGCATCTGTGCTATATCTTTATAGCCAGCCTCTGCTTCTGCTTTGGTAACACCTTGTCCAGCAAGAACACCTGCCCCTAATGTGCCTCTTGTTACGTTAGTGTATCCTACGTTTGTTTGTGCTTCAGTTGCGGCAAGTTCACTGGCTGTAAGTCCTTGACGTATTGCAGCACCACCAATTTCTGCAGCCTTAACTTTCTGTTGAAGTGCGGGCAATTGATTAACTGGGTCAAGCATACCAGCAACAATATCTGAAAAACCTAACGATGAAAAGAATTTTTGGAAAGCAGACTTTGTTGCAACATCACCAAGAATTCTATCGTATGCTAATTGAACTCTTTCGGTAACATCCACCACATCAACATCTGTCTCAATAAACTTATCATAATATGCCTGAGTTTTAAATGTAGGTAAGTTATAGGAATCAAACACTTTTTGAAATCCTTGCTCTAATGCAAGGTATTCACCAGGAGAATAAACAGGCTTACCAGCCTTCTGTCTTGCTACGTTAGCAGCAAATCTTTCGTTAAACTTAGCATTATATCTAGGGTCAAACTGTAATAATGTTATTAATTCAGTGCTACTAATCTCAGGATATTCATCTCGAATAGTTTCTAATACTGAAGCAAGTCCTGTAATTCTATATGATTCAAGTATCTTTTGAATTGTATCATAGGCAACGTTTGGTATAACTTCTTTTTTACCCGCACCAGCACCTGCAGCAGAACCTGAAGCACCACTTGAAGTATCACCTGAAGCACCACCAGATGCTACTCTTGCGTCTAGTCTTCCACTTATTGCATTCAATTCATCTAATATTTTTTGTGCATCTGCAGCAATTTGTTCGGATGTCTTAGCCGCTGGTATTTTAGAACCACCACGTTTTGAACTAGAATCATCAACAGCCTCTCTTGTTCTAGCACTGGTTGCTGGTGTTCCATAAAGGTTTAAACTTTGAGTAAATGCTGGGGCAGGAACTCTGCTTTCCCTTTGATTTACTGGTGCAGGGGCAGAAGTTCTGCTCTCTCTTTGATTTGCCGTGCTTGTTTGGACAGGTGGTTTAGGAGTAGATGGCTTAGCAGCCTCTCTCTTCTCAAACTCCTTGCGTACATTTATGGCCATTGTTTCCCTATCCTATGTTAAATGCTTTTAATAGAGCCTGGAAATCACCCAAAGACCGCTCTTTGTAAGCATCTGTCTTCTTAAACTCTGGACTTCTGTATAATTCTTTCTTGTAATCCTGTATAGATTTAGGTGCAGTTCCAGAACCAATGTCATACATATCAGACACTTTAATTTGGTCTGCTGGTATACCAAGAACCTGTGCTCTGGTATTAATCCAAGGGGAAAGAATCTGTCTTGCCGTTTTACCCTGTGCAAGCAAGTCTTTAAATGCTGGCATAACCACACTTGCCTGCATCGTGACGCTATCAATTTCGTTTTGATAGGCCTCTTGGCTTCTTAATGTTTGAACTGCTTTATTGTAAATTTGTCTTTCATCAATAGGTATACCATTTTCATCATAAGCAGCCCTAAGAGTTCTAACTCTTCTGCCTAGTGCACCCTTATCGGCAACTCCTGGAACCATACCAGTTTGCCCAATATTAAATTGCTCGTTGGCTTTCTTTTGAATATACTTTAAAAGTATATCTTCTTTTTGTTGAGTGCTAGCACCGCCCTTAGCCTCAAGAGCATTGACTTCTTTAGCGTATGCCTTGGCTATATTCTTGTCTGCTCTAGTTTCAAATATGTCTAAGAACTTATCGTTAAGTTCTGCCTCTAGGGCAGCAGGAGATGATACCGCCTTAGGAACTGTACTTACTTTACCAAAAAATTGTTGTGCTAAACTAGGGTTATTTGCTAATTTAATAACTGTATTCTCAATTAAATCGCCAGACCAATCAGCAATTCCAGCAACTTCATCTAATGCCTTTAAGTCTGCTGCTCGTGGAATAATTTTTCCATCTTTAAGCATTTTGCTAATAAGGTCTGGATTTGGAGCCATGCCTGCTGAATATAATCCAGGAATTCTACCCATATTTAAAAGAAGGGCTGCTCTATTCTCTGGGCTTAAAGTAGCAAGTCTTTGTGCACCAGAACCTTTTTCAAATGTTGCTGCCCCAGCACCACTTATTTGGAAACCCTTTGGAAGACCTGATAAAGTTATATCGCCAGCCTGACCAACAGATATACCTCTAGCAGCACCTAATGCTTGCTCGCTAGCAGAAATGCCAGTTGTTTTCTTATCCTTTTCAGAATCTTTATCTCTCACAGTATTTATTCCAACTGCCGCTGCGCCAATGGCTGCTACCTTACCTAGCGTTGTTTTAGGTATAACTTTCTTGGCAACCTTTGTTGCACCTGACTTAATTGATGACATACTGGATTAACCTTCCAATTCTTCTTTAAAGAATATGTAGAATACTTTTTGGAAATCTGGATTTCTTTTTATAATATCTAAGGCTTGTTGTGCTAAGTATGTTCGTTGTGCCTCAAATCCTTTGGCACTTAAACTTTCATTTGGCTTCTTGCCATTAAGTCTAAGTGTTTCATCTCGTAAGTACAAGTAGTCTCTAATGCCAGCAACCGCTGAAGAGTTTAAGAATCTCTCATCTTGAGATGCTTGCCTTAATTGATTTAATATTCTGTCATCCTTAGATGCGTCATATATAGTTTTCTTTCCAATTAAGTTAAAACTATCGGTCAAGTTTGATAAGGCAGCAGAAGTAGTTTTACTACTCCATTGTTCGCCAACAGACTTAGCCAATAATCTATCTTTAGCAGCAGCGTACCTAATACTAGTTGCTCTGTCCATAATCTCTTTTGTGTTTAGACGTTCAGTCCTACCCTCTTTTGAAAGAAAGTTACGCAACTCTATAGAGAATCCACCATTAGGGTAGAAGTACCCAAATGTATCTTGATAGTCATCAACTATGCTTGGGTCTTTTAATATCATTCTGTAAGTTAATAAGTTTGTAGGAGCACCAGTCCAAGTGCTAACTAAAGCGAATACTTGCTCTGGTCCATACAAATCTAAAAACTTAGCGTATGCTTCATTCCTATCTCCACCTGCTGCAACTTCAAACTTTTTAAAATCATTCCATAATGCAGAGGCTAGCATAGTATTACCAGTTTTATCTTTTACCAAGTCTTCTGGAGATGTAGCAAATGGACTGCCTAATCCAAATACACCTCTAAATCCAGTAAATATTCTAGCAAATTCATTGGTGTCTTTGATTAACCTATTTTGGTCTTTAGGGTCATCAAGGTCATAATCTCCGCCACTAGCAAGATAGTTCATAGTCGGAGCAAATGCTGCCGCATAACCTTCTTCAAAGTTAAATATCCAACTTGCAATTCTTGATATATTAGGCGTTGTTGCTGCTTGTAATAATCCAGGAGCAGTGGTTATATTTGGCCTGCCATATGGGAAGAATATTTTTTCCGCAAACTCTCTCATTGAAGGAGGAAGTTTTTCTACAGGGTCAAGTCCAAAACCTTCTAGCATATTTAAAGTAATAGTAAATCCTGGACCAAATCCTGGTAGGATTCCGCTACCTAATGCGAAGTTAAATGACTGAGGTGTTCCTTTTGAACCAAATGGTCCCTCTACACTAAACTGACGTTTATCAAGTAAGTTTGTAAAGAAGTTCATGCCAGTAGACATAAATGGTACGTAGAACTGGCGGACTCCATACTGCGGGTCAGTAAAGAAAAATCCTTGGTTTGGGTCATAGTAATCTTTAGCATCAGTTAATTGATATAGTGCTGAAGACTCTGGTGACTTAAGAAAATCTAAGGCACGAGTTACTTTATAAACCTCACCAGGATTATTAAGTGATAATTTACCCCACTTAAGAATTGTATCTGACCAGGCTTGACCGAATGGTGCAACTAATCTAAGTTGATGCCAGAGTAAACGCTTCTTTGATGCGTTATAAAATAATTCTTTGACGTGTTGACTAGCAACTCTGCTGGCATACTCGTGGATTTCTTCTTTAGTCATAGTGCCAGAGCCATCAGCCTTTTTAACATTAGCCCAAAATCCATGAGTCTGACCTATTGCTTTTGTTCCATCAAAATTAAGTAGAGGTGCCAAAGACTTAGGGGCAATCTTAGTAATTGACTCCAGTGCTGGTGCGTCAGCAGCGTATATAACGTCACGGACTACATCCCAGTACTTCTGTCTCCACTCAGGACCCATACTTGTGGTCTTTTCAAACTGAACTGCGTGGTCAAAAAAGTTTTCGATTGCTAAATTTATCTTAGATTGTCTACTTTTGTCAATAACAGCAACCTCTTTAGGTACTTTCATAGCAACATTGTCCCAGTTTGCTACACCACTAAAGGCTTTTTCAAGTTGCTTAGCAAATTCTTCGTTTACATCTTTAATTTTCTTGCGACCAGAACTTACTTCTTTTGCATTCTTTAAAGAATTAAGTGCTTCATCAGTTTCCTTAGGTACTCGCAAAGAATATCCTGGAGTTTCAATAGCACCTTCACCAATTAATTTTTTAATTGCATCAGCGGATGCTCCATTTTGTCCAGCAACCTGCTCGATACGTGCTTGTAAAGATACTAGTTGTTTATCTGCATTTTTTCCAGTGAACAAAAACGCCATAGCACCATCATAGGTATCAAATATGTCTCTAGTTTCTTTATTCTCTATACCGTTTAGGAATCTATCCCAGGCTGGTCTACCCTGGCCAGATAAGAAATACTGAACTGTAGCACCTTCATTGCCAGGGGTAGTACGAGCAACTGCTTTTCCTAAATTGCTAGCACTTAAAATTCTAATTTCGTTTGCCAAACCAAGATACCAGTTGTTATCTTTTGGATAGACAAGTTGATACCCACGCATAATAGAAACTTTGTTGACTTCTTGAGCAGCACCTTGTGACATACTTGACATAAAGTCTAGGTAGTCATACTTATTAGAGTTAGCCAAAGATTCGTAAGCCAACTCATCAGCCGACTTAGCAAGTTTCATTTCCTGGCCTAAAACATTATGTTTATGTTTGTCAAAAGTATTTAGTATTTGTCTCCATTTTGGACCACTGCTTCTACCTTGCCACATAGCAATAGCAGCCAAAGGATTGTTGTAAAACGATATATGGCCATTAAGCATAATACGTATTTGCTCTTCGCCAATATTTCTAATAACATATGCTGGTCTAGTTAATAGTATTTTTTTCCAGTAATTGCTGGTAAATGTATCAACAGCATCTATAGCGCCACTAGCAAGTTTTCCTCTATAGGCTGCTCCAAGTTTTCCAACTTTAGCAATTTCTCTAAGTAGTTCCTCTGCAGGAGGAAAATAAAGCATAGAGTTTAAACGCTCAGACTCTAGGTGTGGCCCATTGAATCTTACCTTTTGACCATTAGTGAAAACAAAGTCTAGGTTAGCGCCATTTCTGTGCATTTCAGCCCAGTACATAGCCTGCTCATCTGCATTCTTTGTAAAGAATGTTGTAAGTTTTTCAAGTTCTTTTGTACTAATGCCAGCCTTCTCAAAGGCTGCTGCATTTGCTTTAAATACTTCATCGTAAACTTTAGTTGCGGCTTGAAACGCTGAAACCTTAGGGTCAATATTAAAAGCAATGTCATCTACTAGGGTTTTGACAGTTGCTTCATCAACTTTTAATGCTCTGGCAAAATTTGTAACTACTTCTATTAAACCATCTTTGTCTTCAAAGTGGACAAGGGTACCGTCTCTAGGTACGTAGGTTGAGTAACTTTTACTTATACCATTATAAAGTTTTTCAGCATATGGAATCTTTTTGAATCCACTAGCAGCCCTACCTGCAATAGCCTGTGCAGCACGAGCCTGCTTGCCTTTTACTATACCGCTTAACGCCCTAGATGTAGCGGTTCCGCTTTCTAAAATATTTTGCACAACAGTGCCACTTGCAATATATGGTGCTAGCGCAGATAAAACTTCTTCTCTAGTTTTAGCAGCAGCCAATGCAATAGATTGGTCTTTAGTAAATCCTGCTTTTCCGCCACGGCGGCTTAATTGCCAAATGTCAAACCAATCATCAATTTCTGCAATTTCATTTATAATTGGTTTTGCTGAAGCACCATTTAAAAATTTTTCTAAAGCGCTGTAATCAATTCCCTTTTGAAGTATTTGAGACTCTTCATCTAGTTTAACTGCTTTGGCTACAGAATCTTCAAATGCTTTTCTAAACTCTTCTTTTTGCTTAGGGGCAAGTTTAGCGAGGTCTGGGAACTTGTCAAATAGTTCAAGTTCTTGTAGGGCCTTTACAGTATCATCTGCATTAGCAGCAATTTGTGTTTCAAGGACTGTTAGTTTTTGTAAGTCCTCAGCAGTTGCTCTTCCCTTTTGATAAGCCTCAGATTTAATGATAGCATTTTTAGCCTTAATTAATTTGTTAACTTTGGTTACAGGGTCTCCGTAAATCAAGAATCCAATTTCGCCAATAGCATTAATTAATCTGGCTGTTCCACCCTCAAGGTTTCCACCAGTCATTACATAAGAAATTGGGTCAATAGCAGAGTAAGGTCTGTATAAAGGATTTCCTTCTTTATCTAGTACTTGCTTGCCATCATTGTCTAATACTGCAATTTTTCCTAGTTTTAATTTTTCTTGACGTACTCTAAAGCCAAGCCCAGTTTCTTCATTAATAAAAAATCCAGAACCAGCATTTATCTCACCAGTAGTAAAAAATTCTTTAATTGCTTGAACAGCATATGTCTGGTCAATACCTTCCCAAACTGCGTTTTCTTTTGGGACATCTAATCCACCTTTAGCAATTTGTGCCACAGTGTTACTTACGGAATTAAATATTGCCTCGACTGGAAAAAGTAATCCTGCTGTAGCCAAACGGCTAGTACCTTTAATTGTTTTCCAAATGTTATATGGTAGTCCCAAAAACTTAGACTTAAATGCTTCGTCAGATAACTTTTGGTTTTCTTTTAACTGGTCTAATTCTCTTTGGGCTTTTGTTTGTTCGTCAATTTGAGCAAAAGTTTTAACTAGGTCGCTTGAGCCAATGCTGCCATTTTTATACAATCCAGAAATAACGCCAGCAGATGCCGTTGGATTTGTAGAGATAGTTTTTCTTAACTCATCACCTTGAGGCCCGCCCAAGATTTCTGCTTGTTGTTGGATGTCAATGTAGTCTAGTTGTTGTTGGGTAAATTGTTTATCAAAAGTACCCTCAATAATATAGTTACCACTAGCATCCTTTTTTATTTTAGGATAATTCACTAGATTCTACCTTCAGCGCTCAAATACTCCAACATACGTCGAACATCTTCATTGCTTGGGTCCTGAAGATACAGTGCTTGAACTAATCGAGCAGATGAATCTGGTTGTTGTTGTGGTACCATTGCTGGTAAAGATAAAACCTCAGAGCCTGCACCAGCACCAGCATCTACGCCGTATGTGCCTGGTCTATCTGGATACTGTGTAGGAGCATCTAATGGTACAACCTGTGGCAATTGAGGAGCGGTAGCCATTGGTGCTGCCGCAGCAACTGGATTTCCAGCCATAGGAGCAGCAGTCTGTTGTGCCATTTGTGCTTGACCTTGTCCATAGGCTAAGCCTGACATATAACGTGCGGGTTGTGTTCCTGATTGCCCAGCACCACCTGTTGCTGAAATGTTAGCAGGATTATTCTGTGGTGCAGTTGGGCGCATTCCGCCACGATTCTCAGCCATAGTTCCTCCTACTTAGTAAATTGTGTTTTGACAGTTGCGGTTCCACCGCACCATACATTATATTGAATTGCTATGTTAATTGCTTTCTTCGCTGCGCCAGATGCTTTAGCGTGTGTTTTAGTTTCAGACTCCATCGCTGCTAATGCACCAAGTGCTAAGGTTCCACCAGAACCTATTGCGTACAAACCTTTATCATCTCGCATATATCCATAGTCATCACTAACTTGATATAATCTACCGTTAAAACAAACTAATGCATCCCAACCTGAATCATCATCATTTTTTGTTTTAGGTGTTGGGTCATATCCGCCATCTATTATAGTTTGTTTCATAGATGGTAATACTCTAATCATCATAAATCTATCTGGGTCTTGCGTCTTAATTACTTTTGGTGGTTGCCATAGGTTATTAAGAATATCTCCTACAATTGCATCACCTGCAACTGCAATTAGATACTCACCAATTTTAACTACCTTGTCATAGCCTTTGGCTACGTATGGTCTATCTTGATATGAGGTTACAGTATCTGCACCTAATACAGCCCAACCCTTACCTTGTATTCCAACAATTGCAGTCATAGTCCCCTACTTACTTATCGTCGTCGAATAGTTCTTACGCTTGCGTTTGCTTCTCCACCTGATGTTAGGCTTGATAAAAGGCTTTGAATATCTGGTGCTACTTCTTGTGGTGGTAGTTCTGTCATACCTTGCTCTGGTGTAGGACCTCCTACTGGAGCAGCAGCGGGAGCAGGGGACGTTTGCTCAACCTGAGAAGGTGCACCAGCAGGAGGAACTTGTTGCGCTTCAGGCGCAAATATCTCTTCAATTGCATCCTCTATTGCTTGTCCCTTTTGTCTTGACTTAATAACCTCAGCAATTTTTCTAACAATGTCAGAAGGATTCTGTCCACTAGCGGCCATTTGTGGAATGGCTTGGGTATATGCCTGAAGTGAACCGATAAGAGCATTACGCATATCTTCAATCTCAATCTTCTCTTGCTCTTGCGTAACATTAACATTAAATGGTAACTCCCTCATAGCCATATCCTTAGAGATTAATTTACCACCAAGTGCTTGTAACATAAAGATAAGCCCCTGTGCTGGATTAAGACCAGCAAGCATACCGTAACGAACATCGGCTGAATAATCTTTTTTAATGTCTTTGCTTGGCTTATACTCTAGTGCGTAAGGTGAGCCAGCGTCTACACCTCTAATTGTTTTAAGTTCATCAAAAAACATTTCATCAACTTCAAAGCATAGGCTAATAACATCACGAAGTGCTGTAGCAAAGATTGCCTGTGCTGATTTAACCTGTGTATCAAAGGCTCCCATAAGAGCCTGCACACCTTGACCTGTAACGATAGATGCATCAATGTTGCCAGTACGTCCCTCTGGATAACGAGCACCAACTCTAAGTTCTTGATTTAATAATTGTTGTTCAGTGAATGCACCTTGCGGTATAGTAAGTTCTACACGACGTACACCTGCTGGATTAGAGGTACGAATAACAGCATCGCCACCAAGTTGCAACTCTTGTACATCTTGTGGAAGTACGATTGGGGCTTGTACAGATTTCTCTGCAGCCTCCATAGCAAGCATAGCAAAACGGTTACGAAGTAACTGAATACCTAATACATCATCAAACTGTCCACGCATCTCACCATCTACAGATGGACGCTTAGCAACGATAACCATCATCTTGCCTAGCGGATTGCGTGCTTGTGATAAAACTAAATTTTGTCTTGATGGTATATATACAACAGATTGGTCTTTATCGTAGTAGCGGATAATTTCAATTAAGTTATTTATGTCTTGTTTGAATCCAGATGGGCCAAGTAGTTGACCTTCATACTCTGGGAATTGTGCTACTAGTTCACCTAATGTTAATGTATATCTCTTTGCAAATGCGATGCATCGTCCATAGCGGTCAAATTCAGGATAAGCCATCCTTGGGTTTTCCAGGCGAATGCGAGGCAGTTTTGCTTCCTGGTCCAATTCAATTACGAATGGCAGGAATCCATATGTTATATAGTGGTCCGCCCCCGTGTACATAGAAACTTGTAAGTCGGAATGATTAAAATAATTAGAAGCAATGCGAGTACGATTATCAGCAAACCTACGAGCACGGTCATTAACCTGGCTAGCGGATGAACAGTTAACCGCTGGAAGAGGTGCCATAACCTCTGATAAGTCCCTAGCAACAATGTCAATAAAATTCGCAACGACATTTGTATCTACACCCTCTGGAAAAAAGTCAGGATAGACTTCTGAGATTTTGCCTTGACGCACAGCAAGTACATCACCTGCACGGGCATCACGCTCTGATGCACGATACTTGAGTGATTCAACTCGTGATGCAATCTGGTCTATTGATAAAGCCATTTTGTCCTAACGATAGAAAATTAAATTACTTGCCACGCATTGGGTTGCTATTAATTTTAACTGTTTTGATATTACCAGTATAAATAATTCTTTTTAGATTACTTGTTTCAATCATATTAGCAGCAGACTTGGCTTGTGAACCTGACTTTAAACCAGTAGCAGTTTTGCTTCTAAATTCATTTACTTCTTTAACAAATTGTTTTTTAGGTTTTCCTAATGCTGCTGCTTCTTTTTCTGCATAGTATACTTTCTTAACTGAATTTTTTGCAATGCCTTTAGTTTCGTTACTTATATTACGATACACAGGGTTTACTTGTTTTGCTCCAGCACCAGTGATACCACCTGCTGCTCTTGAGGCAAGTTTCTTTGCAACTGCTCTAGCAGCAATACCTGCTGCGATTAATGGAAGTGCCATTTATTTCTCCTTATGTGTATGTTTCAGCCCATTGCTCTGCAAAGGCCTCGTCTAAGTTAATTCCGTACCGTTTATCTTTTTGTGCTCTAGTTGCCCAACGGTTATTAGCAAACTTGGTAGCGTATGATGATTTTTGCATAAGTTCACGAACTTTGATAACAGCAAACCATAAAGCCATCACGCAGTCTGTTGGGTTCTTGGTATCAGGTTTCCAGGTAATCAATTGCTGTACTAAGGACTTCAAGCCCTCAGAGCCTTCATTAGAAGGAAGTTCAATTAAGTTATTATCCTGGAAACGAGAATCTCTTATCGTCCCGAATAGGGTAGCCATAGATGCTACACCGAAGCCAGTATCCCATTTGTTCTTACCTGTGAAGTGAGAGTTGAGGGTACAGCCATATTGTGCCAACCAGTTGCGTAAGTCATCATCTAAGGCGTAAGCCTTCTGGTGAGCGTTAATTTCAATTCTTATCTCTTGGGGTTTGTATTTGATAACCCATTCTTCGATAAGGTCTCTAATTCTTTGTGGAGTAGTGTCGGTCATATTGACACAATCTAATACATAGATTTTACCATCAGAGCGATTGTAGGTTATTACTACTGCTCCTGTTGCTCCTGCCATAGCGGGGTCGAGGCCGATAACGGTATAAGAGCCATCAATGTGTTTTGGATGGCCAGGTACTCCAGCCTTGAGAGGTCCCCTCTTTCGCATACCATTGACGCATCCTGCGACTGCGGTAGGTGCGAAGATGGAGTCTTCCATGACATCTTCTTGTTGGTAGACAAGCGCCCATACTGACGGAGCGACTTCAGACCTTCTCGTAAATAACGAGGGTCCATCCCACTTTGTATATAATCCATCTTTGTCCGCCTCATCTTGTTCACCCTCAGGCCTATCAGTCTTTGGCCACAAGGTTTTCCAATTGGCGGGTTTCTCATCAAACTCTAAGACTGCTGGTTGGCTAAAGTATGTGAATGGAGATTTGCCACCAGTCCATTGACCAGGGTCTCTCATCATCTTATAAAGGTCAATAGGTGCGACACGGGTTCCTACTATAAGTAGTTTTCCGTGTCGACCCAAACGGGTGATGACTTCTTTTTGAAGCCATTCAATTTGCTTCTCCCACTCATGGGCGTTTGCATTCATCACCACATCGTCAAGGATAATCAGGTCGGCTCTTGCACCGTAAATCTGTGACCCGAATCCCAATGCTTGTACAGTAGGGTCCTTCTCGCCAGAATCTCTACCAGTACCCAAGTAAATCATATCAGCAGACCAAGTGTTGGAGTCTGCTTTGTATCCACCTTGTGGGCCGAAGGCTACCTGTAGTTTAGTCCAGTTAGGATGGCTAAGGCGGGTCTTGATGGCTGAAAGGAACTTTCGGGCCATACCTTGGGTTTTTGAAACTATGATGATTCTAACGTTGGGGTCTACCGCTAGACGATAGGTAACGTAGTTGATTGTAATTACAGTTGACTTGGCGTGCTCAGGTGGTACGTTAATAAGTACACGATTGTTGGCACCTACCTCGTAAGTCATAGATGGATG